>Ga0268299_1000139_pt1 | contig 285360 bp, 254 predicted proteins | sample NOBtaG_FD_193484 | JGI IMG/M metagenome (GOLD analysis project Ga0268299, IMG submission 193484) | Activated sludge microbial communities from bioreactor in Nijmegen, Gelderland, Netherland - NOB reactor | ecosystem: Engineered > Bioreactor > Aerobic > Activated sludge | place: Netherlands... | reverse complement strand
GATCCCCGGAGAAATCGACCCCATCGCGGGCGAGATTGAACTCAACGCCGGCCAACCGACCGTGACGCTCAGCGTCGCCAACACCGGCGACCGGCCGATCCAGGTCGGCTCGCACTACCACTTCGCCGAGACCAATCCGGCGCTCAGCTTCGACCGCGCCGCCGCGCGCGGCATGCGGCTCGACATCCCGGCCGGCACCGCGGTGCGCTTCGAGCCGGGCCAGAGCCGCGAGGTGCAGCTCGTGGCCTACGCCGGCGCGCGCGCCGTGTGGGGCTTTCGCGGCGAGGTGATGGGCACACTCGACTGAATGGAGCACACCATGCCGACCTACCAAGGCTCTTGCCAATGCGGCGCCGTCAGCTGGCAGGCAGAGGCCGATCTTTCGCAGCCCATTGCCTGCAACTGCTCGCGCTGCCAACGGCTGGGCGCAATGCTGGTCTTCACCCCGCGCTCGTCGTTTCGACTGCTCACGGGTGAGGACCAGCTCAGCGAATACCTGTTCAACCGGCGCGTCGTTCACCACTATTTCTGCCGCACCTGCGGCATCGAAAGCTTCGCCTACGGCACCCTGCCCGATGGCGCCGAGATCGCCGCGCTCAACGTCAACTGTATCGAGGGCATCGATCCGCGCGTTCTGACGCCCACGCACTACGACGGACGCTCGGCGTGATCGGCGTAAGCCGTCATCCGGTCAACACCAGAGGATAGGACCATGCCCCGCCGCATCGATCGCCGCGCCTATGCCGAGATGTTCGGCCCCACCACCGGCGACCGGGTGCGCCTGGGCGACACCGAGCTGTGGATCGAGGTCGAGCGCGACTTCACGATCTACGGCGAGGAGGTGAAGTTCGGCGGCGGCAAGGTGATCCGCGACGGCATGGGCCAAGCCCAAGCCAGCCGCGCCGCCGGCGCGCTCGACACCGTCATCACCAACGCGCTGATCCTGGACCACTGGGGCATCGTCAAGGCCGACATCGGCATTCGCGATGGCCGCATCGCCGGCATCGGCAAGGCCGGCAACCCGGACGTGCAGCCGGGCGTGACGCTCATCATCGGCCCCGGCACGGAAGTCATCGCGGGCGAGGGGCTGATCGCCACCGCCGGCGGCATCGACGCCCACATCCACTTCATCTGCCCGCAGCAGGTGGAAGAAGCGCTGATGTCCGGCATCACCACCATGATCGGCGGCGGCACCGGCCCGGCCACCGGCACCAACGCCACCACCTGCACGCCCGGCGCCTGGCATCTGGCGCGCATGCTGGAGGCCGCGGAAGCGCTACCGATGAACCTCGGCTTTCTCGGCAAGGGCAACGCCAGCCGGCCCGACGCGCTCATCGAGCAGATCGCGGCCGGCGCCATGGGCCTCAAGCTGCACGAGGACTGGGGCACCACGCCGGCGGCGATCGACTGCTGCCTGACCGTCGCCGAGCAGCACGACGTGCAGGTTGCGATCCACACCGACACGCTGAACGAATCCGGCTTCGTCGAGGACACGCTGGCGGCGTTCAAGGGCCGGACGATCCACACCTACCACACCGAAGGCGCCGGCGGCGGCCACGCGCCGGACATCATCAAGGCCTGCGGCGCGCCCAACGTGCTGCCGTCGTCCACCAACCCGACGCGGCCCTACACCATCAACACCGTGGACGAGCACCTCGACATGCTGATGGTCTGCCACCACCTCGACCCCGGCATCGCCGAGGACGTGGCCTTCGCCGAATCGCGCATCCGCCGCGAGACCATCGCCGCCGAGGACATCCTGCACGATCTCGGCGCGTTCTCGATGATCAGCTCGGACTCGCAGGCCATGGGCCGCGTCGGCGAGGTCGTCACCCGCACCTGGCAGACCGCGCACAAGATGAAGGTGCAGCGCGGCCATCTCCCCTCGCCCGGCGGGAGAGGGGCCGGGGGTGAGGGCGATCGCGCCGACAACTTCCGTGCCCGGCGCTACGTCGCGAAATACACCATCAACCCCGCCCTCAGCCACGGCATCGCGCACGAAGTCGGTTCACTCGAAGCCGGCAAGCTCGCCGACATCGTGCTGTGGCGGCCGGCGTTCTTCGGCGTCAAGCCCGCGCTGATCCTCAAGGGCGGCGCCATCGCCGCCGCGCCCATGGGCGACCCCAACGCCTCCATCCCCACCCCGCAGCCGGTGCACTACCGGCCCATGTTCGGCGCACTCGGCGGGGCGATCGCCAGCACCAGCCTCACCTTCGTCTCGCAGGCCGCGCTCGCCGCTGGCGTGCCGGAGCGGCTCGGTCTCAAGCGCCGCGCCGTGGCCGTGAAAGGCACGCGCCGCATCGGCAAGGCCGACATGGTGCTCAACGACTATGCGCCGCTGATGGAAGTGGATTCGCAGACCTACGAAGTGCGCGCCGACGGCCTGCTGCTCACCTGCGAACCGGCAAAGGTGCTGCCGCTCGCGCAGCGGTATTTTTTGTTTTGAGGTTGTTCGGCAGCCGCCGGTGCGGCGCCTCGGGCTGCCCAAGGGGCTCCGCTACAACTGATCCAGCGGGCTGCGCACGCCGCGCCCGCCCTTGTTCAGCACATGGGTGTAGATCATGGTCGTGCTCACATCCGCGTGGCCCAACAGCTCCTGCACGGTGCGGATGTCGTAGCCGTTCTGTAACAGGTGCGTGGCAAACGAATGGCGCAGCACATGCGGCGTGCACGGCTTGACGATGCCGGCCTTGCTAGCCGCACCCTTGACCGCCTTCTGCACCGATTCCGGCAGCACATGGTGGCGCCGCGCCGCGCCTGAACGCGGATCGATACTGCGGTTCGGCGACGGAAACACATATTGCCATCCCCAACTCCTGCCGGCATTCGGGTATTTCACCGCCAGCGCATCCGGCAACCACACCTCGCCGAAGCCATCGGCGAGATCGGCATCGTGCAGCCGCTTGGCCCGGGCGATCTGATCCTGCAGAGGCAAAATGATGTTTTCCGGAAGCATCGTCACCCGGTCCCTGCCGCCCTTGCCATCGCGCACCAGAATCTCGCGCCGCTCGAACTCCACATCCTTCACCCGCAGGCGCAGCCCCTCCAGCAGGCGCATGCCGGTGCCGTAAAGCAGGCTGACGATCAGCCACATGGTGCCGTTCAGTTCATCGAACAGCGCGCGTGCCTCGCGGGGCGTCAGCACCACGGGCAGGCGCTTGATGACTTTGGCCTGCACCACCTCGCCCAGCCAGGGCAACTCGACGCCGAGTACCTCCCGATAGAGGAACAGCAGCGCCGCCTTGGCCTGATTCTGCGTCGAGGCCGAAACCTGGCGCTCCGCGGCCAGGTAGGTCAGAAAAGCACCGACTTCAACCGCACCCATTTCCGCCGGGTGGCGCTTGCCGTGAAACAGAATGAACCGCCGTGCCCAATCGAGATACGCCTGCTCTGTGCGATAGCTGTAGTGCCGCACCCGCAGTGCCTCGCGCATGCGGTCGAGGAGCTTCGGCGGTTTGGCGGGGGAAAGATCGGGCATCCGGGAAACGTTAGGTCGCCTAATTCTGGAATCAGATCATAACCGATTGAAATCTTTACCGCCTAACTTGATTTGGGCGGCATCGCCCTGTACGCTCCGATTCGTCTAATTTACGTTAGGCATCACAATAGGGACGCGCATGGAAGTCCGAATTGTCACATTCCCCGAGACGAAGGTTGCTGCCCTTAAGCATCGCGGGCCGCCTGCGCTCGAATACGATACCGTGCGAAAGCTGGTCACTTGGAAGCTCGAGAACCGGTTGCTGGATCAATCGACATACCGAAGCTACGGCATTCACTACACAGACCCGCGCATCACGCCACCTTCCGATCACCGTGTCGATTTCTGCCTCTCCTTCGATAAAGATGTTGGCCCCAACCCCTACGGTATTCGGAACATCGTAATTCCCAGGCTACGTTGCGCTTGCGCCAGAGACGTTGGCTCCCGCTCGAACAACAAGGCCGCTGTCTATCTCTACGAAACGTGGTTGCCTCAAAGCGGTGAATCACCCGGCGATTTCCCAATCTTCTTCCACTACGTCAACGTCGGCCCGAATGTGCGGGAAGCGGAAATGATTACCGACGTCTACTTGCCCTTGAAGTGAAATTCCAAGGAACCTCCGCGCATGCGCTGCCCAACCCTTCATTCCACCGGACCTGCGCGAAAAGCCGCGCAGGCCGGTGAATTCAAACGTTAGGCATCGTCAATCACCATCCTTACGAACGTACCAATCCTATGTACAACCTTCTTGTAACTGCTGCTGAAGGGGCCTGGGACCTCGATTCCTACGAGTACGACCGGAGCCGTTTTCTTGAGCACACATCTGAGAGTGTCAAGGCTCGGTTTACCAAACTCACGACCGAGGCCGTTGAGCAACTAAAGCTGTTTCCAACCTTATTCACTTACGAGGGCGATGATGCGCCAGTCCGGGTTGGCTACATCAGAAGAATCCGGGAGAGAGGCCGGAGCATTCTGATCGAATACGAATTCGACGAGACGGTTGCCCCATTTTCCTTCAGCGCTCTTGCGCCGCTAGCTGTAAATCTCGACATCGGTAGATGGGAAATGTCACGGACGCACTGGGCCGTTAAAGACGAAGATCTCTTTGAGATATTGGCCGCCGCCAACCTTGTTGATCAGAGTTACGTCGGAGTGGATCGCCCGCCCGGTCGGGTTGAGGAAATGCGATTTAAGGTCGCGCTCTCATTCCCTGGTGAAAAGCGCGACTATGTTGCATCAGTAGCCGCAGAACTGAAGAAGAGGCTTGGGCCGGGTACGGTCTTCTATGACAAGGACTTCACCGCGCAACTTGCTCGACCAAATCTGGACACCCTGCTTCAGCGAATCTACCTGAACAACTCAGACCTCGTGGTGGTCTTTCTTTGTGCGGATTATGAGCATAAGGAGTGGTGCGGCTTGGAGTGGCGCGCCATCCGAACCATCATCAAGAACAAAAACGATCATGCCATCATGTTCATGCGGTTCGATGGGGCGGATGTAAGCGGTTCAATGTCTATTGACGGCTATGTTGACCTCGGAGAGCACTCTCCGGTCCAAGCTGCACGGATGATTGTTGAGCGGGTTCGGCTAAATGATCTTCCGCAAAACGATGCATAACCCTGCGGTCCACCGTACGCTGCGCGATAAAGCCGCGCAGCGCCGGTGACCTCCACGTTAGGCCCCGCTGAAGGAAGGTGGACATATGACCAACCTGTTTGCGTTCATCGCCACTCTGTCGGCAACTCTATTCTGCGGCGCCGCCGTCTACATCAACATCGCTGAGCATCCTGCGCGCATGGGCTGCGAAACCGAAATCGCCGCAACTGTTTGGGCGCCGAGCTATAAACGCGCCACGGTCATGCAAGCCTCGCTAGCCATTCTTGGCTTGCTCTTCGGCATTGCGGCCTGGATTGCCGGTGGCGGCATCATGTGGCTGGTCGGCGCCTTGTTCATCGGGTCCGTAGTTCCTTTTACCTTCATCGCAATAATGTAGTGGTCAAATCATCCCGGACACTGCGTTAAGTTTTTCTTCCGCAACGGCTGGTGCCAGTCCGTCATTGAACTGATGCGGCCGTATCCAGTTGTACCGGTGCATCAGGTAATGGCTGATGTCCCGATGCGCTTCCTGTGCCGTCATGTAGCCCACGGTCGGCACCTATTCCGATTTCAGGCTGCGGAACAGCCGCTCCATCGGTGAGTTGCCCCAGCAGTTGCCGCGACGACTCATGCTCTGCGCGATCCGGTGGCGCCACAGGCGCTGCCGGAACTTGCGACTCGCGTACTGGCTGCCCTGATCCGAGTGGAACATCAGACCCGACGGCCGACCGCGCTGCTCGTAGGCCATGTCCAGCGCCTGCACCACCAGATCCGCATCCGGGCGTGTCGAGAACGCCCAACCCACGACCCGGCGCGTATGACGCCCAATCCGCGCCCTTCCTGCCTATCATGGATGGGACGCCCGCCCACCGCGCGGGTATATCACAGAAGGAGATCGCATGGCCCGCTCGATGTTGATCACCGGGGCGAGTTCCGGGATTGGCGCCGCCGTGGCGCGAGAACTGGCGCGGCGCGGGTGGAACCTCGCCTTGTCGGGTCGTCGCCGGGATGAACTGGCGGCGTTGGCCGCGGAACTGCGCGCGCGGCATCCGGCGCTGCGCGTCCATGTCGCGGTGCACGACGTGACGGATTTTGCGGCCAGTGACGGGCTGATCGCTGCGGCGGTCGCGGCCCTGGGCGGGCTCGATGCCGTGTTCGTGAATGCGGGCATCGGTCTGGGTGGACACATCGGCGGCAAATCCTTCGACAAGCAGCGCCGCACCATCGACACCAACCTGCTCGGCGCCATGGCCGTGACCGACGCGGCCGTGCGCCATTTCCGTGCCCAGGGTGGCGGGCACGTCATCGGCACCTGCTCGGTGGCGGCCTTCCGCGCGGTTCCGGGCAACGTGGCTTATTCCGTGTCGAAGATCGGCTTCGCCAGTTATCTCGAGGGGCTGCGCGCCGAAGCCTGGCGCGACCGGATCCGGGTCACCGTGCTCTACCCCGGATTCGTCAAGACGCCCATCGTGGAAGGCGTGGCGCGCACGCCGTTCGCCATCGAGGCCGATCATGCCGCGAGGCTCATCGTGCGCGCCATCGAGCGGAACGTGGCGCGCGCGATCGTGCCGCGCTGGCCGTGGACTCTGATGCGGTGGGTGATGCCCTGGATCCCCGCCCGGCTGTTGGCGCGGGCGGGATTCTAGCCGATCGCGGTGCCGGTGCGGCGCCGCCATCGGCAGAGTCAGGATCTTACAGGCACTTGTACACGCCGAAGGTCTGCCGGCCATTGACGGGCCCGGACAGCGCGGCGATCGTGTCGCCCCCCATGTCGACGGCGTTGTTCTTGGCCACCCGTTGCAGATCCTGATCGACCGACGCCCCGCGCCGGGCGACGAACCCCACCCGATCCAGAACCTGCACCTTGGTCTGGCCCACTTCGGTGCAGGACTTGACGCGTTCGAGCGGCAGCAGCAGCACCCGATCGGCACCGGGGCTCTTGGGAATGAAGGAACAGGCCGCGAGCAGGACGGGCAGGCAGGCAATGGCAATCAGTTTGTGTTTCATGGACGATCGGGCTCCTGACGGGGCGGTGTGGACGGCGCGGTCTCGCTGGGCGGCGTGCGGGACGGGGCGGACCGGCTGAAGAAAGCCTGCATGGCCGCTCGCGATTCCGGCGATTGTAGCTGACGGCCGAAGGCTTGTATCTCGGCGGTGAGCGCGGCCAGCGTGGCGGCCCGCTGCGGCGCGCGCAGCAAGGCCTTGGTTTGCTGCAGCGCCTGCGGGGGAAGCTCGGCCAGCCGCTCGGCCTGAGCCCGCACATGGGCCTGCAACGCGTCGGCGTCGACCACGCCGTTGATCAATCCGAGCCGCGCCACCGTGTTGGCATCGAGCGCTTCGCCGGCCAGCAGCATGGCGCTGGCCTGCTTGGCGCCCACCGCCAACGGCAGAAGATGGGTGGCCGCACCCTCTGGAACCAGCGCGAGGCGCACGAACGGCAACTCGAAGCGTGCGGCGGGGGCGGCCCAGGCCAGATCGCAATGCAGCAGCAGCGTGGTGCCGATGCCGACCGCCACGCCCGGGACGGCTGCCAGCAAGGGCTTGGGGAAGTCGATGATGGCGCGCAGGAAGCGCACCACCGGGCTGTCGGGTCCGGTGGGCGGCGTGCGCAGGAAGTCCTGCAGGTCGTTGCCGGCCGTGAAGCAGGCGCCGGCGCCGGTCAGGATCACGGCCCGCACCTGCGGGTCGGCGCGGGCGGCGTCCAGGGCATCGACCAGTGCCGTGTACATGGCGTGGGTCAGTGCGTTGCGCTTCTCCGGCCTGTTGAAGGTCAGCGTCCAGACCGGGCCGGTCCGTTCAATGAGGATGTCGGTGCTCATGGCGCGACTCTCGATGGGGATCGGTTGCGGCGGGCGGCGGCGGCGCGCGCCGCGCCGGGTCGTAGGGCATGCGGCGCAGGGTCCACGCCTGGGGCTCGGGTTGCAGGGTGACGTGATGGATGTCGAAACGCTCGGACAACAGGTAGCGCAGCCGGCCCAGCAAGGCGGACCATTCCTCCAGCGTATCGAGGTCGACGTGCGCGGAGAGCGCAATGTGCCCGCTGGACAGGGTCCAGATGTGCAGGTCGTGGATGCCGCGCACGCCCGGCGTGGCTGCGAGCGCCCGCCCGACGGCGTCCAGATCCAGGTGGCCCGGCACGCCCTCCATCACCACATGCAGCCCTTCGCGCAGCACGCGCACACTGCCCGCGAGCAGCAGGGCGCAACTCACCAGCGTCAACAGCGGATCGATGCGCATCCAGCCGGTGGCGAGGATGACGGCGCCCGAGACCAGGGCCGCGACCGAGCCCAGTGCGTCGCCCAGCACGTGCAAAATGGCGGCGCGGATGTTCAGGGTGCGCTGGCCGCGCAGCAGCAGCGCCAGCACCCCGAGATTGAAGGCCAGGCCCACGGCGGCGACGGCGAGCACAGCCCCACCCTGCACCGGCGCCGGATGCTGCAGCCGTTGCACCGCGCCCGCCAGCAGCGCCAGGGCCAGCGCCAGCATGAGGAGCGAATTGGCCAGCGCGGCCACGACCTCGGCCCGGCCGAATCCATAGGAATGCTGCACACTGGCGGGACGGCGCGCCAGATGCGCCGCCATGGTGGCCAGCACCAGCGAGCCGGCATCCGTGACCATGTGGCCGGCATCGCCCATCAAGGCCAGGGAGTTGCCCCAGTAGCCGACACCGGCTTCGATGGCGGCGAAGGCAAGCGTGAGCCCCGTCGCCCAGGTCAGATGATGGGCATCGGGCCCCGCATGGGCGTGGTCATGATGCGCGTGGGAATGGCTTGCCACGTCTTACGCCGCGCGCCAGTCGCCCGACCGGCCGCCGCTCTTTTCGAGCAGGCGCACGCCCTCGATGACCATGCCCCGCTCCAGGCTCTTGCACATGTCATAGACGGTGAGCAGCGCGACCTGCACCGCCGTGAGCGCTTCCATCTCGACGCCCGTATTTGCGGTGGTCTGGGTGACGGCCTCGCAGCGCAGGCCGGCCGCATCCAGTTCCAGATGCACGGCGACGTGCGTGAGCGGCAGCGGGTGGCAGAGCGGGATGAGGTCGGCGGTGCGCTTGGCGGCCATGATGCCGGCGAGCTGGGCGATGGCCAGCACGTCGCCCTTGGGCGTGGTCCGCTCGGCCAGCGCGGCGCGCGTGCCGGCATTCAGGCGGATGTAGCCTTCAGCCACGGCGCGGCGCGCGGTGGCGGGCTTGTGGCTCACGTCCACCATGTGGGCGTTGCCTTGCGCGTCGAAATGGCTGGAGCGATTCATGGGGGTCGATGGCCTCGGATGCCGGGAGGCGGGCGCCGACGTGGGGGATTACCATAGCATGCCGGCCGATGGCGAGGCGGCGTGGAGGACGCGATGATCACGGTGCGATTCTTTGCCGGGCTGCGCGAGCAACTGGGACGGGACACGCTGGAACTGCCCTCGACGGCCACGACCGTGCGGGCGGTGTGGGCGCGGGCGACGGACCAGGCGCCGGTGCCGACGCATCTGTTGGCGGCCGTGAACCTCGAGTACGCCGATTTCGATACGCCGGTGGCCGATGGCGATGAGGTGGCGTTCTTTCCGCCGGTGACCGGAGGCGCGGCGTGATCGTCGGGCTGCGCGAGACGGCCTTCGCGCCGTGGCCGCTCCTGGCCGACGCCGCGCAGGCCATGGACGCGGCCGAACGCGCGGGCTGCGGCGCCAACGATGCCTTCATCGGCACCATGCGCGCAGGGGGTGGCGCAACGCGGGTCGTGCGCCTGCAACTCGAGCATTACCCGGGGATGACCGAGCGCATGCTGATGCGGATCGCCACCGACACAGGCGCGCGCTGGCCGATCCGGCAACTGGTGCTGGTGCACCGGGTGGGCGAGGTGTTGCCGGGAGAGACGCTGATCGTGGCGGCGGCCTGGTCGGCGCATCGCGACGCCGCCTTTGCGGCCTGCCGGCATCTGGTGGAAACCGTCAAGCATCAGGCGCCGTTCTGGAAACGGGAGTTCCGGGCCGACGGCTCGGCGGCGTGGGTCACCGCCAATACGCCGGCCCGGATGTAACGCCGGGGTGCGCGCGTCTCAGCCTTTGGCGCGCGCGCGTTCCAGCCCGGCCATGATTTCGGCTTCCGCCGCCTTCAGATCCTGCCAGCCCTCGACCTTCACCCACTTGCCCTTTTCCAGATCCTTGTAGTGCTCGAAGAAGTGCGAGATCTGCCGCAGCATCAGCTCGGGCAGGTCGGCCGTGCTCTGGATCTGGCTGTAGAGGCCGCCCGAGGTCTTGTCGACCGGCACGGCCAGCACTTTCTGGTCCTGGCCGGCCTCGTCGCTCATGCTCAGCATGCCGAGCGGGCGGCACTTGATCACGCAGCCGGGCACCAGCGGGAAGGGCGTGACCACCAGTACGTCGACCGGGTCGCCGTCGTCGGCCAGGGTGTGCGGGATGTAGCCGTAGTTGCACGGGTAGTGCATGGCGGTGGACATCAGCCGGTCGACGAACAGCGCGCCGCTGTCCTTGTCGACTTCGTACTTGACCGGATCGCCCCGCATGGGGATCTCGATGAGGACATTCACCGACGTGGGGACATTGTCGCCGGCGGGGATGCGGTCGAGGTTCATGATGCAAGGGCTCCATTGAGGCGGACGATCGGAAGGATCCGGACCGGCGCTCACCAGCGCCGCGCTCCGGGACGGCGCGCCATTATAGCGCCCGCCGTGCGGGCCTGGGTGCTTGCATTGACGCGGACGCCGCGCGGCGGGTAATTTATCCGCTTTTGGCAACAGGGACGCTGCCACGGGCGGCGTACACGAGAGGACGGACATGCGCATTGTGCTCCTGGGCGCGCCCGGCTCCGGCAAAGGGACCCAAGCCAAGCTCCTGATGGAGCAGCGCGGCATCCCGCAGATCTCCACCGGTGATCTCCTGCGCGCGGCCGTGAGCGCAAAAACCGCGCTGGGACTGAAGGCCAAGGCGGCGATGGACGCCGGGGAGCTGGTCAGCGACGAGATCGTGCTGGGCATGATCCGCGAGCGCCTTGCCGAGCCCGACGCCGAACGCGGTTTCATCCTCGACGGCTTTCCCCGCAACGGCGCACAGGCCGCCGCGCTGGACGCGCTGCTCGCCGAGATCGGCCAGGACATCGACCGCGCCGTGCACATCCAGGTTGCCTTCGATGAACTGCTCAAGCGCCTCACCGGCCGTCGCACCTGCACGCAATGCGGCGCGCTCTACAATGTCTATTTTTCCCCGCCGCGTCAGGAAGGCGTATGCGACCGCTGCGGTGGCACGCTGATGCACCGTGACGACGACAACGAGCAGACCATTTCACGCCGCCTGCGGGTGTACCAGGAACAGACCCAGCCGCTGGTCGACTACTACCAGGCGCAGGGCAAGCTCGCGACCGTTTCGGGCAGCGGCGAGGTCGCTGACATCCTGCGCCGCGTCAGCGAGACGCTCTCGGCCTGAGCGCTGCGCTCAGGCGTCGGCGGTCGGCATCCTCTTCACGCGTCCAGAGCGGCCAGCAACGCTTCGCCGACGATCTCGCGGCGCCAGCCGCGCAGCACGGCCGTATCGCGGGCGCCGAGCACCAAAGCTTCCAGTTCGCGGCGCGGGGCCAGGATGGCGCCATCCAGCCCGAGCGCCTCGGCGCTCGCCCCCACGATCCGTCCCAGACGCTTGAGGCGCTGCTCCAGCGCCGCGGGAAACGGATAGGGCGCCGGCGAGATCTCGGGCGGAAGGGCGGCGCCGTCCTGGATGGCGGCCAGCCATTCGGCGGCATGCCGCTGCAGCAATGCGGGCGGGACCTCGACGCCGTCCGTCAGTCCGGAAACGCTGTCCGGCCGGTGCTCGGCCCAGTGCAGGAGCACTCCGTCTTTCAGCAGCCACTGGCGCGGCAGGTCGCGCGCCTCGGCCGCCCGCTCGCGCCAGGCGGCCAGCGCCCGCAGGGCACCCTGACCCGCGGGCGTGAGCATGCGTCCGGCGCCGATGCGCAGCCACGCTCGCTCCGGGTCGATGCGGTAACGCGCCGGATCGGCCAGTGCCGCGTGTTCGGCCTCGACCCACGACAGGCGGCCTGCACGCGCCAGTGCCTCGGTCAGCCGCTCGCGCAAGGCGGCGAGATGGCGCACATCGTCCGCGGCATAGGCCAGTTCCGCGTCGCTCAATGGTCGTCTGGACCAGTCGCTGCGGGCGTGCAGCTTGGGCAGTGCGATGCCGAGCGTTTTTTGCACCAGCGCGCCGTAGCCGCTCTGTGGCGGATGACCCAGCAGGGCTGCGGCGATCTGGGTATCGAACAGCGGGGCCGGCAGACGCCCCGGGCGGGCCTGATGCAGGAGCTCCAGATCCTGGCCGGCGGCGTGGAGGATCTTGACGCTGCCCGGATCATCCAGCAGCGCGAACAGCGCGCGCCAGTCGCCCAGGGCGATGGGGTCGACGATGGCCACGCCCCGGGGCCCCGCAAGCTGGATCAGGCACAGCCGGGCGTAGTAGGTCCGTTCGCGCATGAACTCGGTGTCGAGGCCGATCCAGGGCGCGCCGGCCCAGTCGGCGACGAGCGCGTTCAGGGCCTCGGGATGATCGATGAAGCGAAACGCAGACATGAGCGGCGACGTGCAGGACCCGGAGCGGGCTTTGCTATGATGCCATGGCCGTGACGGCGGACGGGGGATCAGGCGCGGTGCATCTGCACATCTTGGGGATATGCGGGACCTTCATGGGCGGCATCGCGGCCTTGGCGCAGGCGGCCGGCCACCAGGTCACGGGTTCGGATCAGCACGTCTACCCACCGATGAGCGATCGGCTGGCGGCGCTGGGCATCGCGATACGCGAGGGCTACGATCCGGCGCATCTGGACCCCGAGCCCGACTGCGTGGTCGTCGGCAACGTCATCAGTCGCGGCAATCCCCTGCTGGAGGCCGTGCTGGATCGCGGCCTGCCCTACCTGTCGGGCCCCGAATGGCTGGCGCGCCACGTGCTGCAGGACCGCTGGGTGCTGGCGGTGGCCGGCACCCACGGCAAGACCACCACCAGCAGCCTGCTCGCCCACATACTGGAACAGGCGGGACTCGCGCCCGGCTTTCTCATCGGCGGCGTGCCGGCCAATTTCGGCGAGACCGCGCGCCTGGGGCGCACGCCGTTCTTCGTCGTCGAGGCCGACGAGTACGACACGGCGTTCTTCGACAAGCGCGCCAAGTTCGTCCATTACCGGCCGCGCACTCTGGTCCTGAACAATCTCGAATACGACCATGCCGACATCTATCCGGATCTTGCGGCGATCGAGCGGCAGTTCCACCACCTGATCCGCACCGTGCCGGGTCAGGGGGCGCTCATCGTCAACGGGCAGGACGCCGCGCTCGCGCGGACCCTGGGCCTGGGTTGCTGGACTCCGGTCACGTCGTTCGGCCGGCCTTCCGGCTGGCATGCGCGCCTGCTCGCCGAGGACGGCAGCCGGTTCGAGGTGTGGGATGGCGCATCGCGTCAGGGCGCCGTCGAGTGGCCGCTGTTCGGGAATCACAACGTCGACAATGCGCTGGCCGCCCTGCTGGCGGCCCGGCATGCCGGGGTGCCGCCGGACGTCGGCTGCGCGGCACTGACCTCCTTCGCGGGGGTGCGCAGGCGACTGGAGCGGCGCGGCGAGGTCGCGGGCGTGACGATCTATGACGACTTCGCCCATCACCCGACCGCGATTGCGGCGACGCTCGAGGCGATGCGGCGCCGGGTCGGCTCCGCGCGCCTGATCGCCGTCGCCGAACTGCGCTCCAACACCATGCGCCTGGGGACGCACCGCGCCGCGCTGGCGGGCGCACTCGCGGCAGCCGACGAGTGCTGGGTGGCGGCGCCGGGTTCCGACTGGGATGTGGCGGGCTGCCTCGCGCCGCTGGGGAGCCATGCGCAGGCGGTGGCCGATACCGATGCGCTGCTCGCCGCGTTGCCGCCCCGGCTGCTGCCCGGGGATCAGGTCGTGGTGATGAGCAACGGGGGTTTCGACGGCTTTCATGCCCGCCTCATGGCCGCCTTGGACGGACGGGCATGACCGCGGACAGTCGCGCTCCGGTGGCCTTGGCCTGGACCGGTGCCTCCGGCGCCGCCTATGGGGTGCGCCTGCTGGAGTGCCTCCTGGGCGCCGGTGAGCGCGTCTATCTGATGGTTTCGCGTCCCGGTCTGCTGGTCATCAACGGCGAGACCGATCTCGCACTGCCGGGTCGGGCGGTCGATGTCCAGCAGCAGCTTGCCGCGCATTTTCACGCGGCGCCCGGTCAGTTGCGCGTGTTCGGGCAGGACGAGTGGACCGCGCCGGTGGCCAGCGGTTCGGCGCGGTTTCGAGCCATGGTGGTCTGTCCCTGCAGCATGGCGACGCTGGCCGCGATCGCCGGCGGCGCAAGCCGCAGCCTCATCGAGCGCGCCGCCGACGTGACGCTGAAAGAGCAGCGCCGACTGATCCTCGTGCCGCGCGAGACGCCCTTTTCGGCCGTTCATCTCGAGAACATGCTGGCGCTGGCCCGGCTCGGGGTGATCATCGCGGCGGCCAATCCGGGCTTCTACCATCGGCCCGCGCAAGCCTCGGATCTGGTCGACTACATGGTCGCCCGCATCCTCGATTTGCTCGATGTGCCGCACCGCCTGCTGCCGCGCTGGGGCGAACCCGAGCCGACATAGCAGGCATCACGGGACGCCGCGACCGGAAAGGCGTTTCCTCCACCGACGGATGTGCTGATGTCGACGAACCCGGAGCGTCGCGGCGCGCTGATTGCCTGGTCGCTGTACGACTGGGCCACCAGCGCCTACGCGGCCCTGATCCAGACGTTTCTGTTCCCCGCCTATTTCGCCCGCGCCATCGCGCCCGACGCGGCCACCGGCACGGCGTGGTGGGGGAACACCATGGGGCTCGCGGGGCTCGCCATTGCGGTGCTGGCCCCGATCCTGGGCGCGCTGGCGGATCGCGGCGGCCAGCGCCGCCGGTTCCTCGCCCTGCTCACCCTGATCAACGTACTGGCCACTGCGGCGCTGTGGACCGTGCGGCCGGAGGCCGATCTGGCGCTGCGCGCGCTGGTACTGGCCGGCGTGGGAACCGTGGCGCTGGAACTGGCGTTCGTGTTCTACAACGCGCAGCTGGCCGATCTGGCGGCGCCCGAGCGAATCGGGCGCTGGTCGGGCTGGGCCTGGGGGCTGGGCTATCTCGGCGGGCTGGCCTGCCTGATCCTCGCCTTGCTGGGGTTCGTGCAGGCGACACCGCCGCCTTTCGGCCTCGATCCGGCCGCGGCCGAACCCGTGCGCGCCACCTTCCTGCTGGCGGCTGCCTGGACCGCCGTGTTTGCCTTGCCGTTGCTGCTGGCGCCTGACGCGGCACGGGCCCGGACCGACGCGCCGGCCGGGCGTGTGTTGCGGACGGCCTTCGCCGATCTGGCCCGTTCCCTGCGCAGGCTGCGCCACGATGCCTCGATGTTGCGCTTCTTCGTCGGCCGCCTCTTGCTGATCGACGGGCTGACCACGGTGTTTGCCTTCGGCGGCCTGTTCGCCGCCGGGACCTTCGGCTTCGACGAACGGGCGGTGCTGCTGTTTGCCATCGTGCTGAACCTCACCTCCGCGGTGGGTGCGGTGGCATTCGCCGGGCTCGACGACCGGCTGGGCGCCCGCTCGGCCATGGTCTGGAGTCTGGTCGGGCTCCTGATCACCGGCGCCGCGCTGCTGCTCGCCCCGGGCGCGCGGGCATTCTGGGTCTGCGGCGCCTTGCTGGGCATTTTCGTGGGGCCCGCTCAGGCGGCCAGCCGCTCCTATCTTGCACGCATGGCGCCTGCAGGCCAGCGCAACGAACTGTTCGGGCTGATGGCCTTTTCGGGCAAGGCGACGACCTTCCTGGGACCGTTCCTGGTGGCGGCGCTCACGACGGCGAGCGGCAGCCAGCGGGTGGGGCTCGCGGTGGTGCTGGTGATGTTCACTGCGGCGCTGCTGCTGACGGTCGGTGTCGCATCCGACCGCAACGCGCGGCAATGACGCTACACTCGGCGGAGAGACGTTTCCAGGGAGGGAGCCGTCATGACCATCACCGAGGCGCGTCCGGCGGCGACCGTCGTCCTGTTGCGGGACAGCCCGCGGGGCCCGGAAGTCTTCATGGTGCGCCGTCACCACCAGATCGATTTTGCGGGCGGCGCCCTGGTTTTCCCCGGGGGCAAGGTGGCGCCCGAGGATGTTCGTCTGGCGCAGGCGCGGGTCCCGGAGGACACGCTTGGGTCGTTTCGCCTGGCGGCCATTCGCGAGTTGTTCGAGGAGGCCGGGCTGTTGCTGGCCGAACCGGCAGCGGGTTCAAGGGGCGCGAGCGCCGAACCCCTGGATCGATTGCGCACGGAACTGGTGCAGGCCGGCATCGATTTTCCCGCCTTGCTGGAAAGCCTGGGCATGCACCCGCTGCCCGAAGCCCTCCTGCCGTTCGCGCACTGGATCACGCCGGAAGGGGTGCCCAAGCGCTTCGATACCCATTTCTTTCTGGCGCGCATGCGGGGCGAGACGGCGCTCCGCCACGATGGGGGCGAGACCGTCGATTCGCTGTGGATCACGCCGCATGATGCGCTGGCCGCCGCGCAGGCCGGCCGCCAGACCATCATCTGGCCGACGCGGATGAATCTGCAGAAACTGGCGCAGCACCCGACGGTGGATGCGCTGTGGCGCGCGACCCGCGCCGCGCCGGTCGTGACGGTCCTGCCGCAAATGGTGCAGACCCCGCAGGGCCCGCGCCTGCGCATTCCGGAGGCAGCGGGCTATCCGGAGTGCGAGGTGGATCTCGCCACCGTCGCGGGTGCTGGACGCTAGCGACGCGCCGCGCCGGCCACCGACGGGTTTACTCGAAGCGAATCGTGGGCGTCGGGGTCAGGGCAAGGATCGGCGCGACGGCCGTGCCGACACCGGGGACGGTGGCGACCCCCGCGATCAGTGAAGTTTTTCCCGCCACCAGCGCGGTGTTTGTCGCGGTGACTGCGCCTTGCCGCGCAAGGTTGGTGAGGATGGGATAATCGGCTTCGATTTCGCGGGCCTTGCCGCTGACATCATATGAGCCGATGACGACATTGCGCTCGGTCAAATCGGCAATCGGACGCTCGAAGCGGCCGAACTCGAGGACGTAGGCCTGCCCGGAGACTGCGGACAGTTCGTCCTCGGTCATTTCCGACAGGGCGGCGGAAGCCGAAAAAGGCACGGCCAGCAGGCCCGCCAGCGGCAACAGTGCGGAACGAACGTTCATCATTTGCTCCCGTCATATGACTTCGTGAGAAGATCCGCCGCAGCAGCGGAAGACGCGCTACAGACGGGTTGATTCGCGCCTTTGTGATAAGCACTTTTCGAGCCACACCGCAAGGCAGGACTAGAATAAGCCGCCCATCGTGACAATACGACGACCGCCGGCCTCGACCCCCGTGGAACATCCGGCTCCCACCCAGCAAGGACGCGGCGAGACCACATCATGCAAGCAAGTCCATCCGCGGCGAGCCGCGCGCCCATCGGCGTCCTGCTGGCCAATCTGGGCAGCCCGGAAGCGCCGACACCGGCCGCCGTCCGGCGATATTTGGCGGAATTTCTGAGCGATTCCCGCGTCATCGAGGCGCCCCGCTGGATTTGGCAGCCGATCCTGCACGGCGTGATTTTGCGCATCCGGCCCCGTCGCAGTGCGGCGGCCTACGCCAGCGTCTGGCTGCCGGAAGGCTCGCCGCTGCGCGTGTATTCGCGCCGCCAGGCCGTGGCGTTGCAGGCGGATCTCGACCGGCACGCACCCGACCGTTACCGGGTCGCGCTCGCCATGCGCTACGGGCAGCCGTCCATAGCCGAGGGGCTCGATGTGCTGCGGTCGGCAGGGTGCGAGCAGGTGTTGGTGTTGCCCCTGTACCCCCAGTATTCGGCCACGACCACCGCATCGGTCATCGATGCGGCCAGCGACTGGCTCCGTGCCCAGCGGGTCATCCCCGAACTGCAGTGGGTCACCCAATATGCCGAAGTGCCTGGCTATATCGCAGCGCTCGCCACCCGCGTGAACGATCACTGGACGCGGAACGGGCGTGGCGAGCGGCTGATCATGTCGTTCCACGGCCTGCCGCAGCGCTACGCCGATCTTGGCGATCCGTACGGCGCCCAGTGCCGCGCCACGGCCCGGGCGCTGGCGGCCGCGCTCGATTTGCCCGACGACCGCTGGGCCATGGCCTTCCAGTCCCGTTTTGGACCGAGCCGCTGGCTGGGGCCCTATACCGACGAAGTGCTGTCCCAATGGGCGCAGGCCGGCATCCGGAGCGTCGATGCGGTCTGTCCCGGCTTTGCGGCGGATTGCCTCGAAACCCTGGAGGAGATCGCCGAGCGCTACGCCGCAGGATTCGCGCGGCAGGGCGGCACCCTGCACTACATCCCGGCGCTCAACGACGCGCCGGAACACATCGCGTTCCTGGCCGAGCTGATCATCGGTCGGACGCGGGGCTGGAGCGTCTGAGGGAGATCAGTCGGCCGCGACGTGCGCGATGCGGGCGTGCAGTGGACTGGAGCGCGGAAAATGGCTGCGCAGGAAGGCCATCTGGTCGGCCAGCACGCGTCGCCCCTGCAGGTAGATGTACTCCGCGTGCGTCGGCGAAAACGGCACCGCGAGCAGTTGCATGCCGGCCTGTTCGGGCGTGCGCCCGGCCTTGTGGTTGTTGCACCGCTTGCAGGCAGCCACCACGTTGGTCCAGAGATCCTTGCCCCCCTGGCTGAGCGGCGTCACATGGTCGCGCGAGAGATCAACGGCCGGGAATGAGCCGCCGCAATAGAGGCAGAGGTGTCCGTCGCGGCGGAACAGGGTGCGATTGCCCAGCGGGGGCGTATAGCGGTCCCTGAGCTCATGCAGCATGTGGTTGTGGCCGAAGGTGGCCAGGATCGACTGGACCTCGATGACGCTGCGCCGTCCGCTGCGGGCATTGATTCCGCCGCGAATCCGGTAGAGCGGCGCCCCCAGGGCATAGGCCACCTCGCCGAGATGATGCAGCCGCGCGGCTTGCTGGTAGTCGATCCACTCCAGCGGCATGCCGCCCGCATCGGTCCGAAGGACGTGCTGATTCAAGTTGTGCATGGGGTGCCCCGAACGGTTGACCCTTACTCTTCCTGAAGCCTGCCCTTGTATGTCAGATCGGCATTGAAAATGCAAGGGGTCGATTCCGCGAGCGGACGGCCGCGTCGCAGCGATCCCGATGCCGTCCCGTCATGCCCAGCCGCGCCCGAGATGTCGATCGTTGCTGGACGAACGTGCCCACGCCCGCGGGGACGTGGTGCCCGGGGCCGGACTCGAACCGGCATGGGACAGGCCCGAGGGATTTTAAGTCCCTTGCGTCTACCGATTTCGCCACCCGGGCGTGCGGCGCGGCCATTGTAGCCGACGCAGCGGGCGGCTGTACCGGCCGGCCGGGCCCGTGGTCAGACAAAAAATTGACAATTTGCGGCACTCGTGGTGTACATACCGAAATTCTAAGAACAGTCGATGCAATGCGGGGGCTCTGGAAGGAAATGGCGCATTCCAAGATTCTGATTCTCGACGATGATGCGCGCCAGGCCGAGTCTCTGAAAGCCATCTTTGACTTCATCGATGTCGAAGGCGAGCAGGTCGCCGACCCGGCAACCTGGGACTGGTCGCAGTGGCGCACCCGGGATTGGGCCGCGGTGTGCGTGGGTCACCTGGCATCCGCCGCGGAACGGGACCGGTCCTTGTCCCGCCTGCACGCCGAGGCGCCCCAACTGCCCATCCTGTGGCTCGACGCGACGAGCGCCGGTCCGCAGGACCACCCGCTCTGGCCGCTGCAGCAGCCGGTTCGCCACGAGCAATTGGTGGAAACACTCCGGCAGGTCGACCTTTACCGGCAGAGTCTGGCGGTAAAGGACAGACCGCGGAACGTGGAACTGTTCCGCAGTCTGGTGGGGAACTCGCGCGCCATCCGCAATGTGCGCAAGCTGATCAGTCAGGTCGCCGGGTCTGATGCCAACGTACTGATACTTGGCGAGTCCGGCACCGGAAAAGAGGTCGTGGCCCGCAACATCCACTACTACTCGACGCGCCGCAACGGCCCCTTCGTGGCGGTCAACTGCGGCGCCATCCCGGGGGAGTTGCTCGAATCGGAATTGTTCGGCCACGAGAAAGGGGCGTTTACCGGGGCCGTGAGCAGCCGCCAAGGGCGCTTCGAGGCGGCGCAGGGCGGCACCCTGTTTCTCGACGAGATCGGCGACATGAGTCTGCCGATGCAGGTCAAGCTGCTGCGCGTCCTGCAGGAACGGGTCTTCGAGCGCGTCGGCAGCAACCGCAGCCTGCCGGCGGACGTGCGGATCGTCGCGGCAACCCACCGGGTGCTCGAGGAGCAGATCGCGAAAGGCCAGTTTCGCGAAGACCTCTATTACCGGCTGAATGTCTTCCCCATCGAAATGCCGCCGCTGCGCGAACGCATCGAAGACCTGCCGTTGCTGCTCGAAGAGATCGTCGCCCGGCTCGAGCACGAACGCGGCACGTCGGTCCGGCTGACGCCGGGCGCGGTCATTGCGCTTTGCCAGTCGCGCTGGCCCGGAAACGTGCGCGAGCTGGCGAATCTCGTCGAGCGCCTGGCCATTCTGCATCCCTTCGGCAAGGTCGACCTGGTCGATCTGCCCGAGGCCTATCGACCGGCGGCGGGCGACGGCGTGGGCGGCGAGCCGGCGGCGGTTCACCCGGCGCTGGAGAGTCTCGCGAATGGTGAGGCGTCCGCACTGCCGCGCTTGCCGCGCGAGGGTATCGACCTGAAACAGTACCTGGCCGATGTCGAGATTCATCTCATCCGGCAGGCACTCGACGCCAGTGGCGGCGTCGTGTCGAAGGCCGCCAAGCTGCTGCAGGTGGGACGGACGACGCTGGTCGAGAAGCTGCGCAAGTATGGCCTCATGCGCTCGGACATGCCCCTGGACTGAGCGTGCCGCGGCGCGCCGAGACCCGAATCCCGTGAATGACGCCGGTGCGGTTGCCGGATCCGATGCGACCCGAGGGCCGTACTGCTCGCCGCCGATGCCCATGGCCCGGCGAACGGCCGACCGGTGGGCGGCCACCGTGGCGGCACACCCGGGCGAGGCGAGCTCGATCCGGCATTCCACGCACCTCCAGACGGAGCACCTTCGATCATGCCGACCCCGCCGCCCTGGTCGCATCGCAGCATCCCGCCGGGCGAGCGCCGGGCGGCGCGGCGACCCTCGCGGCGGTGGCGGAGGTGGTGTCTTTGGGCACTGCCGGGAGCAGCGCTTGCGATGACGGCGGCGCCACTCATGGGCCTCGCGATCCTGCCCCCGCCGACCAGCGCCTTCATGGTGCAGCAACTGGCGCGCAACGTCGCGGCCGGCGACTGGCGCCTGCCGGCCTATCGCTGGGTGCCCGCCGACCGGATTTCACCGCAGCTCGCCTTGGCCGTGATCGCGGCCGAGGATCAGCGCTTTCCAACCCACTTCGGGCTCGACCTGGAGGCGATCCGGCGTGCGGCGGATCACAATGCGCGGGGCGGACGGACGCGCGGGGCCAGCACCATCACCCAGCAGACCGTGAAGAACCTGTTTCTCTGGCCGGGGCGGAGCTGGCTGCGCAAGGGACTCGAGGCATGGCTCGCCCTCTGGATGGAAGCCCTGCTGTCCAAAGGGCGGATTCTGGAACTGTATCTCAACCTGGCCCAATTCGGGGACAACATCTACGGCGCGGAGGCGGCGAGCCGATACTACTTTGGCGTCCCGGCCGACCATCTCGATGCACGCCAGGCGGCGCTGCTCGCGGCCGTGCTGCCCAACCCGGTCCGCTATCGTGCCGATGCGCCCACGGCATACGTTCGGAGCCGTCAGGACTGGATCCTGACGCAGATGCGCCAACTGGGCCCCGAATCCTTGCGTGCGGTTCGCGATCCATGAGCTAGACTGCTCCCTCGGGGGAGCGCAGACGCAGGAGGCGACATGCGTGAAGGAAAAGGGAGTTTCACATCCCGGGCGGTCATGTTCTTTCGGGCTTTGGCGGTAAGGGCCGAGATCCCGATCTTCAAGGACACGATTGCCGAGCAATTGCTGAACGCGCGGGGCCGGCGCATCGTCAACCGGCCGCGGACCTACCGGTTCATGGCGCGGCTGTTCCGGCGCCGGCCGCGGCTGAAGCAACTCCTGGCGGCGCTCCTGCTGCGCGCCCGGTTCGCCGAGGATGAACTGGTGCGCGCCATGGAGCGGGAAGGTGTGCGCCAGTACGTCATCCTGGGGGCCGGCTGGGACACGTTTGCCTGGCGCCGACCGGATCTCATGGCCCGCCTGCGCGTGTTCGAGCTGGATCACCCCGCCACGCAGGCCGCCAAGCGTGCACGTCTGGCCGAGCGCGGGCTGATCGATCATCCCAACCAGATCTTCGTGCCCATCGATTTCACAGCCCAGTCGTTGAGCGAGCGCCTGCTGGCCGAAGGATTCGATCCGGCCGTGCCGACGTTCGTCAACTGGATGGGGGTGACCTACTACCTGCCGAAGCCCGTGGTGGAAGGCGTGTTCCGCGAACTCGATGGGTTGTGCAGCAGCGGCGTGATGATCGCTTTCGACTATATGGATACTCGCGTGCTGGAACTGACGAAAACGCGTCCGAAAACCGTTGGGACGCGCCTGCGTCGCGCCGTCGCCGGCGCGGTGTGGCGACGCATCGGGGAACCCTTCCACACCTGGCTGGATCTCGACGGATTGCCGCAATGGTTCGACGGCATGGGTTACGACATCCAGATCAACCTGACGCGGCGCGCCAAATGTGAATATCTGCCGCCCGAGGCCTTGGGCGGCTACGAGCCGGGCGGCGGCATGAACATCGCCCTGGTCCGCAGCCGGTCGATGGGCACGGCGGCGCTGCCCGGGTCGGCTACCGGGCAAAATTGACGCCGGCTGGGGCGGTGGCTATCATTCTCGCCCTTGCCGTCCTCGATGCGGTCGCGGCAAGGTCGAGCCTCGGTCAGTCTCTCGGGGTATAGCGCAGTCTGGTAGCGCACCTGCTTTGGGAGCAGGGTGTCGGGGGTTCAAATCCCTCTACCCCGACCATTCCCGCTAGGGTGTTCACGAGAGCGCCTGTAGCTCAACCGGACAGAGCATCGGCCTTCTAAGCCGAGGGTTGCAGGTTCGATTCCTGCCAGGCGCGCCAACCCGGCGGCGGGCGCATCGCGCAAGATCAGTGGTGGACGTAGCTCAGTCGGTAGAGCTCTGGATTGTGATTCCAGCGGTCGTGGGTTCGAGCCCCATCGTCCACCCCACCTTCCCCTCAGGATTTCATCGATTCGAGCCGAAGTCGGCGCGTGAGTCGCGGCAGATAGACGCCGAGCACCCCGCCGCGCGCAATCACGAAGCCGACGAAAGCCAGCCACAAGCCGTCGTTGGCCCATCGCTCCACCGCCACCCAGCTCGCGCCCAGAAAGATCAGCAGGGCCACCAGGGTCGCGTCGCGCATGGGCCGGCTTTCACTCGTGCCGACGAAGATGCCGTCGAGCTGAAAGGCCGGAAACGAGCACACCACGTAGAGCGCAGCCCAGGGCAGATGGCCGAGCGCAAGCTCCTGCACCGCCGCGATGGTGGTCAACCGCTGCACGAACCACGGCCCGAGACCGGCGATGGCGAGCGCCAACAGCATCGCCGTGGCGCCGGCCAGCAGCGTCGCGCGCCAGGCCGTGACGCGGAATCGGTCCACCTGCCCGGCGCCGGCGGCATGGCCGACCTGCGCCTCGAGCACGAAGGCGAAGCCGTCCAGGAAGAAGGCCGACAGGGTCGTGAACTGCAGCAGGATGTGGTTGGCCGCCAGCGTCGCATCGCCGAAGCGGGCGCCCTGATTGGTGAACCAGGCAAAGCCGGCCAGCAGCGCCAGGGTACGCCAGAGGATATCGGTGTTGGTGCTGACCATGCGGCGCCAGTGCCGTCGCACGAAGATGTCCGGCCAGGACCACATCGGCACGCGTTCTGTGGGATGCGGGCGAATGACGCGCAGGACGAGGAACAGGCCCGCCGCGAAGGCCGCCCATTCGGCCAGCACCGTCCCCAGTGCGACCCCGGGCACCCCCCAGCCGAGGCCCAGGACGAACCACAGGTCGAGGATCAGATTCAGGCCGTTGAGCAGGATCTGCAGCGCGAGCAGTGCACGCATGCGCCCGAGCCCGATCAGTGTCCCGAGCAGGGCATAGAGACCAAGGGTCGCGGGTGCGCTCCAGATGCGGGCATGAAAGTACAGCGCAACGCCCTGCTCCACCGCAGCGGTGGCGCCAAATACGGCGAGCGCAACGGCGCGCAGCGGCCATTGCAACACGATCAGCAGCACGCCGATGGTCATGGCGGTAAGCAGTGCACGTGCCAGGGCGGCGCGCACCTCGACCCGATCCCCGGCGCCGGCAGCCTGCGCGACGAAGCCGGTGGTCCCCATGCGCAGGAAGGCGAATCCCCAGGACAGAAAGCTGAAGATCAGCGTTCCGAGCGCGATCGCGCCCATTGCCGCCGCATCACCGGTGTGGCCGATCACCGCGGTGTCGGCCAGCCCCAGCAGCGGTGCGGCGGCATTGGCGAGGATGACGGGGACGGCGAGCCGGATCAGCGCGCCGTAACCCGGTGGTGTCCCGTTCACGCGCCCGGCGCGGTCCGGCGCCACCCCGGTGGCGTCACAGCCACAGCATGCGGCCGGTCTCGAAGGGATGGGCCAGTGCGGGGTGGAAGGGAAACAGGCGCACCTCATAGCTGTACAGCCCCGCCTCGCTCATCGGTTCCTGCAGGGCGAAGACCGTGGCATTGCCGTCCGTCCCGACGGCTTGCAAGGGGTAGCAGGTGCGGCGGTGAAACCGTCCGAAGGTGTCTTCCTCGCCCAGTACGCATTCCAGGCGGACGTGCTCGGCGGCGAGCCCGTTCAGCTCCACCCGCACGCGCAGATCGAGCGGCGCGTCGACCATGATGCGCGCCGGCACCTCTCCCAACCGCTGCATCCGCACTCCGTCCCAGGCGCCACGCACCGCAGCCTTCCATTGCGTCAGCTCACGGGCCCGCGCGCCGCCGTCCGCGGCGAGGTGCCGGCCGTGCGCGATGGCCGGCACGTAGTATTGCCGGATGTAATCCTCCAGCATCCGGTCGGCGCTGTGCCGCGGCAGGATGGTCTGCATCGCCGCCTTCGAGCGGCCGACCCAGCCGGGCGAGTAACCCTGGCTGTTGCGTGCGAAATAGAGCGGAATCACCTCGTGCTCCAGCACGTCGAGCAATTCCTCGGCCTCCAGCCGGTCGCGGGTATCGGCGTCGACCCCGGTCTGCGGGACCAGGCCCCAGCCGTTCGTGCCGTCGAAGGTTTCGCCCCACCAGCCGTCCAGGATGCTGACGTTGAGCGCGCCGTTGAGTCCGGCCTTTTGCCCCGAGGTGCCGCAGGCCTCCATGGGGTATTCGGGCGTGTTGAGCCACACGTCGACGCCGGAGACGAGCTTGCGACCCAGCGCGAGATCATAGTTCTCGATGAAGAAAATCTTGTCCTCGAACTCCGGCTGTTCGGCATAGTCGCCGATGATGCGGATCAGGTCCTGCCCCGGGCGGTCCTGCGGATGGGCCTTGCCCGCGAACAGCAGGACGATGGGCCGGTCGGCCTGATTGAGGATGCGCGCCAGCCGCACCGGATCGCGGAAGAGCAGGGTGGCGCGCTTGTAGGTGGCGAAGCGGCGGGCAAAGCCCAGGACCAGCGGTGGATTGCCGTTGGGGGACAGGTGGGCCAGCATGCGCTGGATGTGGGGCTCCCCGAAATGGTTGCGGCGGTATTGCCGGCAGAGTGCTTCGCGCACATGGTCCAGCAATCCGATCTTGATGTTCTGGCGCAGGCTCCAGAAGGCCTGGTCGGAAATCGCCTCGACGTAATCCTGCCAAAAGCGCCGATCGGTCATGCGGTCACGCCAGCCGCGCGAGCGCGAATCGAAGAACATGACCCATTCGCTGGCGAGGAAAGTCATGACGTGCACGCCGTTGGTGACGTAGCCGATGGGATTTTCCTCGGGCGGGATCTGCGGCCAGTGGTAGGCCTCCATGCGTGAGGCCACCTCGCCGTGGATGCGGCTCACGCCGTTGTGAAAGCGTGATCCCCGCAGCCCCAGCGACGTCATGTTGAAGCTGGCTTCCTCTCCCGGCGAGCGGCCGAGTGCCAGCAACTCGTCCGTCCCGATGCCGAGCGCGTGCGCGAAATCGGCGAGATACGGCTCGATCAGCGCGCGCTCGAACACATCATGTCCGGCGGGCACCGGGGTGTGGGTGGTGAACAGTGTGGCAGCCGCCACCTGCTCCATGGCGGCCGCGAACGGCAGGCCGCCCGCGACCAGTTCGCGGCAGCGTTCGAGCACCAGAAACGCTGCGTGCCCTTCGTTGATGTGCCAGACGGTGGGCGCGATGCCCAGCGCGCGCAAGGCCCGGACGCCGCCGATCCCAAGCACGATTTCCTGGGTGAGCCGTGTGGTGCGGTCACCGCCGTAAAGCTGGTAGGTAATGACCCGATCTTCGGGGCGATTCTCGGCAACGTCGGTGTCCAGCAGATAGAGTTTCAGATGACCGACGATGGCTTGCCAGACCCGCGCCCGCACCGTGCGGCCCGGAAACGCGATCTGGATGTCCACCGGTTGCCCGTCTGCGCCGAGCGCCGGGGTGATCGGCAGATCTTCCAGTCGATGCGGCCTGAATTCGGCGCGTTGCTCCGCGTGTTCGTCGATGATCTGGGTGAAATAGCCCTGGTGGTACATCAGGCCGACCGCCACGAACGGCAATCCCAGATCGCTCGCGGCCTTGCAGTAGTCGCCAGCCAGAATGCCGAGGCCGCCCGAATAGATGGGCAGGCTTTCGTGCAGGCCGTACTCGGCGCAGAAATAGGCGATGACGTCCCGGGTCGGGTCCAGTTGGCGGGCGAGCCGGGGATGCATGCGGCGGGTCTGGTCCTGATAGTGCCGCGACACGTTCAGCGCGTATTCGTACTCCTCCATGAACGTGGTGTCGTCGAGCAATTCCTGCAGCCGGTGCTGGGAGATCTGCCGCAGGAAGACCTTGGGATTGTGTCCGCAGCGGTCCCAAAGGGCGGGGTCCATGTGGCGGAAGACCCGCCGTACACGCCGATCCCAGGCGTAAAGCAGATTGTTGGCGAGGACGTCGAGATCCCGCAGCTTTTCGGGCAGAAGCGGCTGAACTTCGATCGAAAACCGTGTGGGCGGCATGTCGTTTCCTCGTTCGTTGGGATCTGGATGCAGTTGCGGCCATCCGGCCTTCAGACCGACCGCCGGCCATGGGTGCGGCTGGGCCGCTCCCGCGCCGGCAGCCTAATCGAGTCCTGTGACGCGTCGCGCATCGTCGCTGTGTTCAAGGCCCTTTCGGATAATCGGCAATGTCGGGCCCCTTCTGGAAGGGCACCATGGCGCGGCGCACGAGGGCGCGCGGCACGAGGCGCAGCCCTGCCACCGCGAGGCGGTTGGTCCAGCCGGGAATGGCCACCACGCGGCGCGCCCGGATCAGCGCATAGGCCTGAACCGCCGTGGTGCGTGCATCGGCCATCAGCGGGCGGAAGCGGCCACCGATATAGGCCGCCTGATTGTGCGCGGTTTCCTGGAAGCGCGTCTCCACCACGTTGGGGCAGACCGCCGTGACCGCGACCCCCGAGCCGCGCAGTTCCGCCGCGATCGCCTCCGAGAACGACAGCAGGTAGGCCTTGGAGGCGAAATAGATCGCCATGTAGGGGCCGGGCGTGTAGCCGGCCATGGAAGCCATGTTCACCACCTGTCCGCGCCGCCGCGCCAGCATGCCGGGCAGGAACAGCTTGGTGAGCTGGGTCGGGGTGAGCATGTTGAGCTGCATCTGCCGGGTCTCGGCGTCGAAATCGATGTCGGAGAAGCGGCCGTAGGTGCCGAAGCCGGCGTTGTTGACCAGGGTCTCGACGGTATGGCCGCGGCGCTGGACTTCCGCGAACAGCTCGCGGGCGGCCTCGGGACGGGCCAGATCCATCGCGATCGTGTCGACGGCGATGCCGTGCGCCGCGCGCAGTTCTGCGGCGACGTCCGCGAGGCGCTCGCCGCTGCGGGCCACCAGAATCAGGGCCTGCCGGTCGGCCGCGAAGCAGCACGCCAGTTCGTGGCCGAGGCCGTAGGAAGCGCCGGTGATCAGTACGGCGCTGGTCAGGGGCGCATGAGGCGCCGGGGTTCCGTCCATGGGTTTCTCCACAATGAGGCGCGTCTGCACGGCCGCGCCGATCCATTATCATGGACGTTTTGACCGCGGTGAACCAACGATGGGGTGGCAGGACAAGCTGTTCGGCGGGCTCCGCCGTCTGCCGTTTCTGGCGGCCAGCCCCATGGCCGAGGCCGCGGCGCTGGCGCGCGCCGATCACCATCGCCACGGCCGGCCGCCCAGAGTCTTCGACGATCCCTGCGCGCTCACCCTCGTCAATCCCGCCTACCGGCTGCTGGTGCGCCCGCGCCTCGGCGCGCTGGCTGGACGGCTGAGCGGTTTTCATCGCACCTTCCTCGCCGGGGCCGCCACGACCCTGGTGCGCAGCCGCTACACCGAGGACCTGCTCACGACCGCCGCACGGGCGCAGGGGCTCGATCAGTACGTGATCCTGGGGGCGGGACTGGACAGCTTCGCCTGGCGCCGGCCGCCGGCGCTGGACGCCGTGCAGGTGTTCGAGGTCGATCTGCCGGCGGTCCTGGCCGACAAGTCCGCGCGTGCGCGCCGCGCCGGGTTGCCGACGCCGCAGCGGCGCACGCCGGTGCCGCTCGATCTCTCGACGCCCGAGCGTTTGCCCGCTGCGCTGCGTGCCGCCGGTTTCGATGCGGGCCGGCCGGCCTTGTTCGCCTGGCTGGGGGTGGCCTATTACCTGGCGCCCGAGGCGTGCTGCCGCCTGATCGCGGCGGTCGGGCAGTGCGCCGCGCCGGGCAGCCATTTCACGCTGGATGTCCTCGCCGCCGGTGCATTCGCGCAGCCACGGCTCCCGGAGCTGTTGGCGCGGACCCGGCTCATGGCGCATCTGTTCGGCGAGTCGCTGCCCGGCGGGCTGCTGCTGGAGCAGTTGACGCCCCCCCTGGCGCAGGCCGGATTCGATCTGGCCGAGCGCCTGGGGCCGGACGCGCTGGCCGCGCGCTATCTTGCCGGGCGCGAGGATTTGCGCGAGGTGTTGCCGCATCTGCACCTCGTGCACGCCCTGAGGCCCGTCCCCTGACCCGTCGCACCGTGACGCGACGCACCGACCCGCCCCTGCCGGAGGGTCTGGACGCCTGCCGCAGCGCGGATCAACCCGCTCTGCGCCGACGCTGGTCGGCGCTGCAGGAGATGCAGCGGCGCGGCGGGGCAAGTGCGACGGCGATGGCCGAACTGACGGCGGCCATCGAGGCCAGCCGCGCGGCCTGCACGATGCGACGGGCGCGGCTGCCGGCCCTGCACTACCCGCCCGAGCTGCCCGTCAGCGGCGCGCGCGAGGCGTTGGTGGCCGCCATCGCCGCCCATCCCGTGGTGGTGATCTGCGGGGCGACCGGCTCGGGCAAGACCACGCAAATCCCGAAGCTGTGCCTGGAGGCCGGGCGCGGCATCCGCGGACTCATCGGCCACACCCAGCCGCGCCGCCTGGCCGCGCGCACCGTGGCGGCGCGGCTGGCCCAGGAGCTGGGCGCGCCGCTGGGCGAGGTGGCGGGTTATCAGGTGCGGTTCGCCGAGCAGCTCGGCCCCGATCCCTTCATCAAGGTGATGACCGACGGCATCCTGCTCGCCGAGCTCACCCGCGACCGCATGCTCTGGGCCTACGACACCCTGATCCTCGACGAGGCGCACGAGCGCAGCCTGAACATCGATTTCCTGCTGGGCTACCTCAAGCAGTTGCTGCCGCGCCGGCCGGATCTGAAGCTGGTCATCACCTCCGCCACCATCGATCCGGAACGTTTCGCGCGCCACTTCGACGGGGCGCCCGTGTTCAGCGTGGCGGGGCGCACCTACCCGGTCGAGCTGCGCTACCGGCCGCTCGACGCCGATCCCAAGGCGCTGCGCGATCCCATCGACGGCGTGCTGGCGGCGGTGGCCGAGCTGGACCGGGGTGGCCGCGAGGACATCCTGGTGTTCCTGCCCGGCGAACGCGACATCCGCGAGGTCGGCGAGGCGCTGCGCCGGCAGAACCTGCCCGGCACCGAGATCCTGCCGCTCTACGCCCGGCTCGCCGCGCGGCATCAGGATCTGGTGTTCCGGCCGCATCGGCAGCGGCGCATCGTGCTCGCCACCAACGTCGCCGAGACCTCGCTCACCGTGCCCGGCATCCGCCACGTCATCGACACCGGCCTGGCGCGCATCAGCCGCTACAGCCACCGCACCAAGGTCGGCCGGCTGCCGATCGAGCCCGTCTCCCAGGCCAGCGCCGACCAGCGGGCCGGCCGCTGCGGGCGCACCGCGCCGGGCGTCTGCATCCGGCTCTACGACGAGGCGGACTATCTGGCGCGGCCGCGCTACACCGATCCGGAGATCCTGCGCACCAATCTCGCGGGGGTCGTGCTGCAGATGAAGGCGCTGCGGCTGGGCGACATCGAGGCCTTTCCCTTCCCCGATCCGCCCGATGCGCGCTATGTGAAGGACGCGGTGCAGCTCCTGCGCGAGCTGGGCGCGCTCGATGCCGCCGGCCAGCTCACCCGCCGCGGCCGGGATCTGGCACGGCTGCCCGTGGACCCGGTGATCGGGCGCATGGTGCTCGGCGGCGCCGAACATCACTGCCTGCACGAGGTGCTCATCATCGCCGGCGCGCTGGCGGTCGGCGATCCGCGCGAGCGGCCGCCGGAGCAGGCTGCGCTCGCCGACGGCAAACAGGCCGTGTTCCGGCACCCGCGCTCGGATTTCCTGAGTTACCTGCGGCTGTGGGAGGCCTGGCGCGCGGCCGGCACTTCGGGCGCGGCGCGGCGGCAGTTCTGTGAAGCGCACATGGTCTCGGCGCTGCGCATGCGCGAGTGGTCGGACGTGCACCGCGAACTGCTGCAACTGGCGCACGAACAATCGCTGCGGGTGAATCAGGAGCCGGCAGACGAGGCCGCCATCCATCAGGCCCTGCTCAGCGGATTGCTGGGGCGCATCGGGCGCAAGCGCGAGGAGGGTGACTATCAGGGCGCACGCGGCGTGCACTTCCATCTGCACCCCGGCTCCGGACTGGCGCGCAAGCGGCCGGACTGGGTGATGACCGCCGAACTGGTGCAGACCACCCGGCTCTATGCGCGCACGACGGCGGCGATCGAGCCGGCCTGGGTCGAGGCCGCGGCGGGTGATCTGCTCAAGCGCAGCTATCTGGAGCCGCACTGGCAGGCGCGCGCCGGGCGGGTGGGCGCTTACATGCAGACCAGCCTGCACGGGCTGATCCTGAGCGCCAGACGCCCGGTCGATTTCGGGCCCATCGATCCGGCGCTCGCGCGGGAACTCCTGATCCGCGAGGGTCTGGTGGCCGGCGAGTGCCGCACCCGCGGGGGCTTTCTCACGCACAACCGCGCGCTGTGGGCCGCGCTGACCGAGGAAGAGGCCAAGCTGCGCCAGCCCGGCGCCCTGCTGGATGAGAACGCGCCCTTCGACTTCTACGCGCAGCGCGTGCCGGCGGAGGTCTACGATATGGTGCGTTTCGAGCGCTGGCGCCAGGAGGTCGAGCGCACTGCGCCGCAGCACCTCTTCATGCGCCGCGAGGATCTGGTGCGCGCCGACTCGGCCTGGGCGGACAGCCGCGCCTATCCCGACCGGATGACGGTCGCGGGCATGCCGCTGCGCCTGCGCTACCGCTTCGAGCCCGGCGATCCCGAGGACGGGGTGACGGTCGAGATCCCTCTGCCGGCGCTGGGGCCGCTGCGCGCCGAGGCGTTCGAGCGCCTGGTGCCGGGCATGCTCGCGGACAAGGTGGAAGCGCTCATCCGCGCCCTGCCCAAGGCGCTGCGCCGCCATTTCATCCCCGCGCCCCATTTCGCCCAAGCCGCGACCGAGGCGCTGCTGGAAGCGCCCGAGGCGCCTTTGCGCGCTGCGCTGTCGCAGGCCCTGGCGCGCATGACCGGCGTCACGGTGCCGCCCGAACAGTGGCCGGAGGCGGCGCTGCCCGACAATCTGCGCATGCGCTTCGAGGTGCTCGCGCCGGATGGGCGCATCGTCGCGGCTGGCCGCGATCTGGCCGCGCTGCAGGCCGCCCATCGCGGCGACGGGCGGATCGCGGCGCCGGCACCGGCCGCCCCGGCGATGGGCGGTGAGGCGGCGCGCTGGAATCGGGACGGCGTGACCGCGTGGGATTTCGGGCCGCTGCCCGAGGGCCCGGTGGACATCGTGCGGGCCAGCTTGCGCGTGCCGGCCTGGCCGGCGCTGGCAGCGGAAGGCGGCGCCGTGGCGCTGCGGCTGTTCGATCGGCCCGAGGCCGCCCGGGCCGCGCACCGCGCCGGCGTGCTGGCGCTGGTGCGTCTGCAACTGGGCGCCGCGCTGCGCCTGCTGGAAAAACAACTGCCGCTGACGCGCGAGCTGGGGCTTCTATACGCGCCGCTGGGCCGCTGGGAGGCGCTGCGGACTGATCTGATCGAGGCGGTGCTGGAGCGATCGTTTCTTGCCGCGCCCTTGCCGCGCGATGCCGAGACCTTCGCCGCACGTCTCGACGCGGGTCGGCGCCAGCTCATGGGTACGGCCGGACAGGTCACGCAGGCCGTGCATGCCGCGCTCACCGAGCACAAACAGCTCCGGCCCTTGCTGCAGGCGGAGGCAGCCGAACCCCGGCGCAGCGTCCTCGCCGACATCCGGGCGCAGGCCGACTGGCTGATGGCGCCAGGGTTCGCGGCCCGCATCGAGGATCCCTGGCTCGGCCGGCTGGCGATCTACCTCAAGGGCGCGCGGCTGCGGCTCGAGAAGCTGCCCGGCCGGGCAGCGCGCGACGCCCAGTGGCAGGCGGCCGTGGCGCACTGGCTGCGCCGCCTCGCGGATCTGCCGGCCACCGACGATCCCGCGCGTCAGACCCAGCGGGACGTGCTGCGCTGGATGATCGAGGAATACCGCCTGTCGCTGTTCGCGCAGGAGCTCGGCGCCCTGGGCCGGGTCTCCGAACGCCGGCTGACGGAACTGTTCGAGGTCTGTCGCTGAGTGGAAACAGTTGCTTGCGCCGGTCGGCGTGTTCCAATCTGTACGCGCCCCAAGAGGGGTGTCTGGTTGGAGTGACAGCCATGAAACGGTTATTGCTGGCGGGACTGATTGGTTTGTTGGGATCGACAAGCGCGCTGGCAGGCGATGAGCGGCGCGAGGCGATCGTGGCCGGCGCACTGGGCGGCGCGGCCGGCGCCGTGATCGGCCAACAGATGGGCGGCGCCACGGGTGCGGCCATCGGTGGCGCACTGGGCGGCGCGCTCGGCGCGGGTCTGGCGGTGGACGACCATGACCACGATCGCCCCGCCTACTACGGCGGCCACGCGGCGCCGGTGGCCTACTATCCGGCGCGGCCGGTCGCCTATTACCCGGCGCGGCCCGTGGCCTACTACCCCGCGCGGCCGGTCGCGTATTACCCCGCCCGGCCAGTGGCCTACGCCCCGGCACGCCCGGTGGTGATCAACCGGACGGTTGTGGTGCCCCGCGGGCACTACCACCCGGTGGCGCGGCATGTGGCGCGCGAGGCCGCCTGGCATGATCGTCGCCATCATGACCGGCACCACGATCATTGATCGACACCGGTCGGTTCGCTCGGGCGGGGCGGATGGTCGCAAGCCATCCGCTCCACTCGAAACTCACAGGGGGATGACCACCATGAAACGCAATTTGAGACTTCTCGGGATCGCGGTCGTGGCCTTGGTGTATGGCGCGCAGGCGCCGGCCCAGAGCGCCACGACCGAAGCCGCCATCGGTGGCGCGCTCGGCGGCGCCACGGGCGCGGTCATCGGCCAGCAGGTCGGTGGCCGCGAGGGCGCCATCCTCGGCGGCGCCGTCGGGGCGGCGGCCGGCACCGCCATTGCAGTCGACAAGGACGACGGCCACCGTCACGCAGTCGGCATTCCGGCGCCGGCCGTCATCGTCGCCCCGCCCGCGCGCGGCGGCGGCTTCTGCCCGCCGGGACAGGCCAAGAAAGGCAACTGCTGAAGGCTTGCGCCGCCTCCGCGGCGGCGCATCACCGCCGCGCGCTTGGCCCTGCACCCGCGCAGACGGTGGGCGCCGCCCAGGTTCGCGGAACGATAACGGTCAACGCTGAAAGCCGGAGTCGGCCGGCGCGATTCAGCCGGCGGCTTTGCCGTAGCGGCGCACCACGTAGTCGTCCACGATGCGCGAGAAATCCGCGGCGATGGTCTCGCCCTTGAGCGTGACGGTCTTTTCGCCGTCCACATAGACCGGCGCCACCGGCACCTCGCCGGTGCCCGGCAACGAAATCCCCACATTGGCATGCCGGCTTTCGCCGGGGCCGTTGACCACGCAGCCCATGACGGCGACGGTCATGTTCTCCACGCCCGGATAGTGCTCGCGCCAGAGCGGCATCTGCTCGCGCAGGTGGCTCTGGATGTCGCGGGCGAGTTCCTGGAACACGGTGCTGGTGGTGCGTCCGCAGCCGGGGCAGGCGACGACGCTGGGCGTGAAGGCGCGCAGCCCCATGCTCTGCAGGATCTCCTGCGCCACCTCGACCTCGCGGGTGCGCGGTTCGCCGGGCTGGGGCGTGAGCGAGATGCGGATGGTGTCGCCGATGCCTTCCTGGAGCAGCACGGCCAGCGCAGCGGTGGAGGCGACGATGCCCTTCACGCCCATGCCGGCTTCGGTGAGGCCGAGATGCAGCGGGTAGGCGCAGCGCCGGGCCAGCTCGCGGTAGACGCGGATCAGATCCTGCACGCCGCTGAGCTTGCAGGAGATGATGATGCGGTCGGCGACGAGGCCCAGCGCCTCGGCCCGCGCCGCACTCTCCAGCGCCGAGGCGATCAGCGCCTCGTCCGTGACCCGGCGCGGGTCCCACGGCTCGGGCCGGCGGGCGTTGTCGTCCATCATGCGCGCCAGCAGATCCTGATCGAGGCTGCCCCAGTTCACGCCGATGCGGACCGGTTTGTCGTAACGGCATGCCAGCTCGATCATCTGCGCGAACTGGCTGTCGCGGCGCTGGCCCTTGCCGACGTTGCCGGGGTTGATGCGGTATTTGTCCAGCGCCTCGGCGCAGGCCGGATCACCGGCGAGCAGCTTGTGGCCGTTGAAGTGGAAATCGCCGACCAGCGGCACGTCGAGGCCCATGCGGTCGAGCCGCTCGCGGATGCCGGGCACCGCGGCGGCGGCCTCGGCCGTGTTGACCGTGATGCGCACCAGTTCAGAGCCGGCGCGATGGAGCTGCGCCACCTGGATGGCGGTGGCGACCTCGTCGGCGGTGTCGGTGTTGGTCATCGACTGCACGGCGACGGGCGCACTCCCGCCGACGGTGAGGTTGCGGACGCGCACGGCGTGGGTCGGATGACGCGGCGGAGTCGCGGTGTTGTCCATGGTCGGTCGACTCGCGGGAAGCGGCGGAGCGCTCATGATAGCCCAATCATGCGGGCGCCTCTGCGGCGAAACAGACCCGCTTCACGTCCCGACGCCCAGCAGGACGGCGGCGCCCAGCAGCGCGAACAGCGCGGCGGCGAGCTGATGGATGCGACGGGTGGGCAGGTGCTGCGCCAGTCGCTCGCCGATCAGGACGGCCGGGACATTCGCGATCATCATGCCGAGCGTCGAGCCGGCCACCACCGGTACGAGCGCGGCGTAATGCGAGGCCATCGCCACCGTGGCGATCTGGGTCTTGTCGCCCATCTCGGCGAAGAAAAAGGCGATCAGCGTGGTGCCGAAGACGCCCAGCCGCTGCGAGAGACGCATTTCGTCCGCGTCGATGCGGTCGGGGATCAGCATCCAGACGGCCATGGCCAGGAAGGACAGCCCCAGCACCGTGCGCAGGATCGCCGGATCGATCGCGCCCGCAATCCAGGCGCCGAGGCTGCCGGCGAGCCCGTGATTGAACAGCGTGGCCGCGAGGATGCCCAGCACGATGGGGACGGGGCGCCGGAAGCGCGCCGCGAGGATGAAGGCGAGGAGCTGGGTTTTGTCGCCGATTTCGGCCAGCGCGACGAGGCCCGTGGAGACGAAGAAGGCTTCCATGAAATTCCCCGGCCGGAACGACGCAGCTGACCACGGCGCCGCCCCGGCCTGCGGAGGCGCTGTGGTCAAAGGTCTTGCCAGGTGCGCGACTGCCTGCGCCATGGCCGGTGGGCCAAGTGTGTTGACGCAAGCCTCTTCCGGCGGAAGAGCGGCTACTCCCCGATGACGGCGGAGAGTCTAGCGGTTGTTCGTGCCTGCGTCGACCGCTACCGGATTCGCCAGGCAGCGGTTGGGCGCCCACTCAGCGCGAATGGATTTCAGGATGACCGTTGCGATCACTCGTCGAAGGCCCGGTCCTGATTCCCCCCATGGCCGGCACCGGACACGGCCGCGACAGCCGATACGCGCCGCTGGGCCCGCTACCAAACGGCCGCAGATGCGTCTCCGGCAGACGCTCAAACGGCGAGCCGGGCGGGGGCTGTCAGGGTCGATGGTGTTGGGCGAGGTAGGCGCTGCTCCCCATCTCCTGCAATCGACTGGCGGTGCGGGCAAACTCGAAAGTCAGTTTTTTGCCCTGGTACAGGGAGGTGGCGTCAGCCTCGGCGGTGAGGAACAGCGCCAGACGGTGGTCATAGGCCACGTCGACGAGATGGATCAACCGCCGCGCCGCGTCTTCCTTGCGTTCGTCCAGGATGGGGATACCGCTGATCAGCAAGGTTTCGAACCGTTCGGCCAGTTCCAGATAATCGCGCTGGCTGCGGCCCGGACCGCAGAGCACGTCGAAGTCGAACTAGGCCACGTGGCGCCCGATCGCGCGCGACGCGCTTCATGGCTATCCCGCGTTTTCCCTTGGTCCCGCCGCTCCCGGTCGAGATCGGTGACGGCCGATGCTTACTTGCCGATGCAGAAACTGGTGAAGATGCGGCCCAGCAGGTCGTCGCTGGTGAAGGCGCCGGTGATTTCGCCCAAGGCGTCCTGGACGAGGCGCAGCTCCTCCGCGGCCAGTTCGCCGGCGCGGTCGTGGTGCAGCCGGGTTTCGGCCAGCGCGAGATGCACGGCGGCGCGCGCCAGCGCGTCGAGATGACGCCGCCGGGCCGAAAAGACGCCCGCGCCTGCGCTGTAGCCGGCGCAGTCCTTGAGATGTGCGCGCAGGGCATCGAGCCCCACGCCGGTCGTGACCGCAAGGCCGATGTGGGGCACCTCGGCGGCCCCGTCCCACAGGCCCGCAGGACCACCGCTGAGGTCGATCTTGTTGTAGAGCAGGCTGACCGGCAGATCGAGCGGCAGGTCGTGCGCCTGCAACAGCTCGGCCGCCCCGGGAAGGGGGCCGGGCGGCAGCCGGCTGTGATCCTGCATCAGCAGCACCCGGTCGGCGCCCGCCACGGCCGCGCGGGCCCGGCGGATGCCTTCCTGTTCGATGCTGTCGCCGCTCGCGCGCAGACCGGCGGTGTCGATCACATGCAAAGGCAAGCCGTCGATGACGATCTGGCTGCGCAGAATGTCGCGCGTGGTACCGGCCTGCGCACTCACGATGGCGGTTTCCTCGCCGCTCAGGGCGTTGAGCAGGCTCGATTTGCCGGCATTCGGCGGCCCGGCGATCACGACCGTGAAACCGTCGCGCAGCACCCGGCCCTGCCCGGCCGACGCTGTCAGCGCGGCGAGCTGTTCCCGCAGCGCCGCAAGTCGCGCACCGATGTCCGGATCCGCGAGAAAATCGACCTCTTCCTCCGGAAAATCGATCGCCGCCTCGACGTGGACGCGCAGGGCGATGACCGCCTCGGTGAGCGCCGTGACCCGTTCGGAAAAGACGCCCTGCAGGGAGGCCATGGCGGCCCGCGCCGCCGCAGCCGAGCCGCTGGCGATGAGATCGGCCACGGCTTCGGCCTGGGCGAGATCGAGCTTGCCGTTCAGAAAAGCGCGTTCGGAGAATTCACCGGGTCGGGCCGGACGGGCGCCGAGCCCGTAGCAGCGCGCCAGCACGAGATCCAGCACCACCGGGCCGCCATGGCCCTGCAATTCCAGCACGTGCTCGCCGGTGAAGGAGTGGGGCGCCGGGAAATAGAGCGCCAGCCCGGCGTCGAGCACGGCGCCCTCGGTGTCGCGAAAGCGTGCGTGCGTGGCATGGCGCGGAGCAGGCAGTCGCCCCAGAAGGTCGACGGCCAGTGCGGGCACGGCGGGGCCCGAGAGACGGACGATGCCGACGCCGCCGAAACCCGGCGGCGTGGCGATGGCGGCAATGGTGTCGGTGGACGCGGTCATCACCCCCTCAGCGGCTCAGACCGCCGGCGCGTGCCGCGTCTTTTCGCGCTCCACTTTGCGGGTGATGTACCACTGCTGCAGGATGCCCAGGCTGTTGCTGACCACCCAATACAGGACCAGACCCGAGGGGAACAGGGCGAAAAACACGGTCATGAGGACCGGCATCATCATCATGACGCGCTCCTGCATGGGGTCCATGGTGCCTTGCGCCGTGCTCAGCTTTTGCTGGATCAGCATGCTGATGCCGAACAGCACCGGCAGCACATAGTAGGGATCCTTCGCCGACAGGTCGTTGATCCAGAAGAAGAACGGTGCCTGACGCAGTTCCACGCTTTCCAGCAAGACCCAGTACAGCGCGATGAACACGGGCATCTGGACGAAAATGGGCAAACAGCCGCCCAAGGGATTGAACTTCTCCTTGCGGTAGAGCTCCATCATGGCTTCGTTGAGCTTCTGCTTGTCCTCGCCGTAGCGGTCGCGCAAGGCCTGGATGCGCGGCGCAAACTCGCGCATCTTCGCCATGGAGCGATACTGCGATTCGGAGAGCTTGAAGAACCCCAGTTTGATCAGCACGGTGAGGGCAATGATGGCCAGGCCCCAATTCTCGAAGAGGGCGGCGTGCAGCCAGGTCATGACCCAGAACAGCGGCTTGGCGATGATGGTCAGGAAGCCGTAGTCGACGGTGCGCTCCAGCCCGGGCGCCACTCCAGCCAGCAGATCCTGCTCCTTGGGTCCCAGAAACAGCTGGGTTTCGAGCGTCCGCGATTCGCCGGGCGCCAACTCGACGACGGGTTCGGTCAAGCCGATGATGCTCTGACCGCCCGGCAACAGCTTGCTGTAATAGCGGTTTTCGACGCCGTCCTTGCCCAGGAGCGCGCCGAGGAAGTAGTGGTCGACGAAACCGGCCCAGGCTCCCTGCTGGCGCAGATCGACCGGCTCTGCGGCGAGCTTGTCGAAGGCCCGCTTCTGGTAGCGCTGGCCGTCGTAAAAGCCGACGCCCGCGAAAGTGTGCGGCATCAGGAAGCTGCGCTTGGGTTGCGGGGGCGGAAGCTGCTGCAACTGGCTGTAGAGGCTGCCGCGCCAAGCGGTTTCACCGCGATTCTCCACGGCGAAAACGACCCGCACGACGTAGCTGCCGCGTTCGAAGATATACCGCTTGGTCACGGTCAGGCCGGACGGATCGCTCCAGCCGAGCGGCACTTCGAGGGTCTGGGCGCCGGATTCGAGGCGGTACTGGTCCCGATCGGAACGGTAGACGGCGCGATGATCGGGGGCGGGGCCATCGGCGGAGAGCAGGCCGTTCTGGGCAATGAAGAATTGCCCGTCGCCATCGGCGAGCAAGCGCACCGGCGTGGCGGGATCATCCGCCGACAGTGGGTATTCCAGCAGTTCCAACTGGCGCAGATCACCACCGGCTGCATCGATTTTGCCGCGCAGGAGATCTGTCTGGAAGGCGATCCGTTCGGCACTGGCCATGACCGGCGTCGGCTGCGCGCTTGCCCCGGGCGCCGGGGGCGCGAGGGTCGGCGCATCGAGGGCCGGCAAATCAACCGCGGGTTTCGGCGCCTCTGCCGTCATGGCCGGGGGCGCACCCGGCGGCGCGGCAAGCTTTGCGGCGTCTTCGGTCCAGGCCTGCCAAATCAAGAAGACGACGGCTGCAAGAACCGCATAGAGCGTGAAGCGTATGTTTTCCATGACGACAGGCCTAAAGGCGTTCGGGAGGAATCGAGACCGGCACTTTAGCCCGTGCGGCGATGCGTCGCCAGTGGCGATCGAGGGCGTGCAGCAATGCGGCGGTGGTCAAGCCGGCGGCGCCCGACCGGGCCATGACCACGATGTCCCATCCGGCGAGGTCGATCTGGCTCTGCCGGAAGCTTTCGCGACAGAGGCGCTTGAGTCGATTCCGGGCGACGGCGTTACCCGCCGCCTTGACCGAAATCGCCAAGCCCAGCCGTGCATGGGGAAGGGAGTTGGGCAGACTCAGGACGACGAACTCGGCGCCGCCCTGTCGCTGACCGTTGGCGCGTACCGCCGCGTACTGACCGGCCCGCGTCAACCGGTGCGAACTGGGGAACGCCGCGCAGCGGGCTGGACTGGAGCTCAATCAGACCGTCAGGCGATGACGACCCTTGGCGCGGCGGGCTTTGATGACAAGCCGGCCGTTCTTCGTCGCCATGCGGGCCCGGAAGCCATGAGTTCGTTTGCGACGCAGTTCGCTGGGCTGGTAGGTTCGTTTCATGGAGTCGACCGTCTTTACGACAAAGGGTTGCGCGTCCGAGGCGGGACACGGGGGCTGGAAATGCTACTTCCCGAGCCGCGTCCATGTCAACGGGCGATGCGGTGGCTAGGCCACCAAAAGGGGTATAGACTGATTTGCCCGTACGGGAACGGCGGGGATTCTTTGTTGTTAAACGCTTTGATTACAATAAATTGGATCCTCTTGTGTCGGTTTGGAAAATCTGTCTTGATGCCCTGCGATCCCAGCTCCCGGAACAGGATTTCGGGGTGTGGGTGCTTCCCTTGCACGCGGTCGAGGACGGCCGGCAGCTACGCCTTCTTGCGCCGAATACCTTTGTCCAGGAGTGGGTGCACACCCATTACCTCGAGGTGATTCAAAGCACGATTCGTCGACTTGCACCGACCACCGTGCCGCCGAGCAGTATCGAAGTGGGTGCGGCCACACCTGCCGCAGCCGTGGTCAGCGAGGCCGGTCGACCGGCCCCCGTGCGTCCCGAGCCGCTCACCGGGAATCGCATCAACCCCGGTTTTACCTTCGATAGTTTTATCGAAGGCAAGTCCAATCAGCTGGCGTTCGCCGCCGCCCGGCAGGTGGCCGAGAATCCCGGGCACTCCTACAACCCCCTGTTCATCTATGGCTCGGTCGGTCTTGGCAAGACCCATTTGATGCAGGCCGTGGGCAACGATCTCCTGCAGCGACGTCGCGGCGCCAAGGTCGTTTACCTTCATTCGGAGCGCTTCGTGAACGACATGGTTCATGCGCTGAAGAACCATAAAATCAATGAATTCAAGAACTTTTACAGGTCCGTCGATACGCTGCTGATCGACGACATCCAGTTCTTCGAGGGCAAGGAGCAATCCCAGGAAGAATTTTTCCACACCTTCAATGCCCTCTTCGAAGGTCACCGGCAGATCATCCTGACATGCGACCGCTATCCCAAAGAGGTCCAGGGTCTCGAGGAACGGCTCCGATCCCGCTTTGGCTGGGGCCTGACGGTAGCGGTCGAACCGCCGGAGCTGGAAACGCGCACCGCGATTCTCATCAAGAAGGCCGAGCAGTCTGGGGTCGCGTTGCCGGACCCGGTGGCGTTCTTCATTGCGCAGCAGGTGCGATCCAACGTGCGTGAACTGGAAGGGGCGCTGCGTCGCGTCGTGGCCCATTGCCAGTTCAAGGGTTCGCCGATCGGCATCGATGAAGCGCGCGAAGCGCTGAAGGATTTGTTGCGCCTGCAGGAAAAGCTGGTGACCCTGGACAACATCCAGCTCGTCGTGGCGGACTACTTCAAGATCCGCCGGAGCGATCTGATCTCCTCCAGCCGCACCCGGTCCATCGCGCGACCACGACAGATCGCCATGGCGCTGGCCAAGGAACTGACCTCGCACAGCCTGCCGGAGATCGGCAAGCACTTCGGCGGCCGGGACCATACGACGGTGTTGCACGCCTGTCGCAAACTCGTGGAACTCCGGACCAGCGATCCTCGAATCAACGAAGACTATCAGAACCTTACCCGAATCCTGTCGGCCTAGCGTCGCCATTGCAGAAGCTGTGGGAAAACCGTGGATAAGCCGGGCACAATTCCAACCGACCTGTAGCGACCCCCGGTTATCCACATTCCATGCACAGGATCCGCGCGCACCGACTCACAGCTTTCAAAAGGTCACAACTAATTGGATCATAAGGAAAAAGACGCGGCAGGCGGACTTATCCACAGCGCTAACAGCTACCATCCAGAAAGACATAAGATTTATATTTGATTCACCATCCGAGACCGCCAGACCATGACAGTCGAATTTTCCCGCGAGGAACTTCTCAAACGCCTGCAAGCCACGATCGGTGTGGTCGAACGGCGTCAGACCATGCCCGTGCTGGCCAATGTGCTGATCGAAATCGAAGGCGACCGCTTCAGAATCGTCGGAACCGACCTTGAAATCGAGCTGGTGGCCGAAGGCAGTTGCCAGTCGGATGGGGCAACGAGCTGGACGGTATCGGGACGCAAGCTTTTGGACATCGTCCGAAGCCTTCCCGAGCAGGCCCGGATTCAGTGCACGAGCCTGGAAGATCGCCTGACCCTGCGCGCAGGCCGCAGCCGGTTTTCGCTGGCCACGCTACCGGTGAGCGACTTTCCGCGGACCGCGACCCCGGAAGGCAGTACACGCATCAGCCTTCAACAGGAGAGCCTGAAACTGCTGCTCGAACGAACCCAGTTCAGCATGGCGCATCAGGATGTCCGCTATTACCTCAACGGCTTGCTGCTCGATCTGCAACCCGGCCTCCTGCGCGCCGTCGGCACCGATGGACACCGCCTCTCGATGGCGGAAGTGAAGATAGAGGAAACGGCCATCGAGGCCCGACAGATCATCCTGCCGCGCAAAGGTATTCTCGAACTGCAGAAACTGCTCGACAAAGGCCCGGTGACGATACAGGTATCGATGAACCAGGCGACCATCCTGCTGGACGGCGTTCGGTTCACCAGCAAACTCGTCGACGGGCGTTTCCCGGACTATGAAAAGGTGGTGCCGAATCACTTGCCGAGATCGCTGGTCGTCGACCGTCAGGCATTGCGGGTCGGGCTATCGCGCGCCGCGATTCTGTCCAACGAAAAATTTCGTGGCGTTCGGCTCGGGCTGGAGCCGAGAGGTGTCGTCATTCGGGCGCACAATGCCGAACAAGAGGAAGCGGAGGAATTCCTGGCCGCCGACTACCATGGCGAGGCGATGGAAATTGGCTTCAATGTCGCGTATCTGCTGGAACCGCTGGGCGTTTTGCCCAACGAGCAGGTGCGGCTGGAATTCTCTGATGCGAACGGCAGTTGCCTCATGACCGGCGTCGAGGAAGGCCAACCGGTGGTTCCCAGCCGCCACGTCGTCATGCCCATGCGGCTCTGAGTCGTGAATGCCGATCTGCTCGATTCAGGGGCGCGATTTTCGGCGGTTCAGCCGATTCGAGTTGGTTTGTGACCCCCACATCAATTGGCTGATCGGCCCGAACGGCAGTGGCAAGACGTCGATTCTTGAAGGAATCTATCTTCTCTCCCGCGGAAAATCATTTCGGACCGTACGACGACAATCAATTTGGCGGCATGGCGCGCACGGGTTCACCCTGAAGGCCAGGATCACGGACCCCTTGCGGGGATACGCCCACTTGACGGCGGACGCGACCACCGAGGCAATCAGCTTTAGAATTCAAAGTGAACCGGTCCGGAGCATGAGCCTTTTGGCCGGCCTGCTTCCGGTTCAACTCATGGACCCGCGCATAACCCCCCTGGTTAGTGGTGGCCCTTCAGACCGGCGCCGGTTTCTCGACTGGGGATTGTTTCACGTGGAACCTTCTTTCCGCGTGCACTGGCGCGACTACGCCCGAGCCCTCGAGCAACGGAATGCGGCGTTACGCATGAGCGCGCCGGACGACGTCCTGGCGGGATGGGAACGCGCACTCGTACGAGAAGGAGAAGCCATCACCTCCCTCCGCAACGCCCATCTCGCAGAGCTCGGTCCATACCTGACCGAGCGCGCCATGGCCCTCGATTGCCCGGCCCAGATGACCCTGCGTTACCAACCGGGTTACCCCGCTGGACAGACTTTTCGCGATGCCTTGATTAAAAGCCGGGGACGCGACCGTCTGCGCAGCATTACCTCCGTCGGACCACATCGGGCCGACGTTGAGATCCGGATCGCGCATTACGCTGCTCAGCAGGTGCTTTCACGCGGCGAAGAGAAGCGCTATAGCTACGCCTTGCTATTGGCCCAGGTTGATGTGTTCCATCGACATACGGGTGATTTCCCCATTATTTTGATGGATGATCCTGCAGCGGAACTCGACCGTCTGCATTGGCAACGCTTGTCGGGGATACTTTCCTCTTTACCCGCGCAGCAATTCATTGCCGCCTTGGAAAACGCGAGCCCGCCCGTCGACTCACCGGTGGTGTTTCACGTGGAACAATTTGCGGCGACAGGAATGGTATGATCGTGATTTTGAACGGTACACCCGCGCATGAGTGCTACAAGCTACGACTCGACCAGCATCAAGGTACTCCGTGGGCTCGACGCTGTGCGCAAACGTCCCGGCATGTACATCGGCGACACCGATGACGGATCCGGACTCCATCACATGGTGTTCGAGGTCGTCGATAACGCCATCGATGAAGCGCTCGCCGGATACTGCACCGACATTCAAGTCACGATCGAAAACGACAACATCGTGTCCGTCGCGGACAACGGCCGCGGGATCCCGGTCGATCTCCATGCCGAAGAAGGCCGATCCGCTGCCGAAGTCATCATGACGATATTGCACGCAGGCGGTAAGTTCGACGACAACTCCTACAAGGTGTCGGGCGGACTGCACGGTGTCGGCGTCTCGGTCGTCAATGCCCTGTCGGAGGTCCTGGATCTCACCATCTATCGCGACGAAAAGATCCATTTCCAGCGTTATCATCTCGGCGAACCGGAAGCGCCACTCGGCGTGGTCGGCCCCACGCAGCAGCGCGGCACGACCATCCGATTCAAGCCCAGCGCCACCATCTTCAACAACATCGAATTTCACTACGATATTCTGGCCAAACGGCTCCGAGAACTGTCGTTTCTGAATTCGGGTGTCCGCATCCAGCTTCGAGACGAGCGTGGAGACGGCCGGGAAGCGATTTTCGAGTATCAGGGTGGCATCAAGGCCTTCGTCGAACATCTGAACCAGAAAAAGACGCCCCTTCACCCCCGCATCTTCTACTTCTCCGCCGAACGTGACGGCATCGTCGTCGAAGTGGCCCTGCAGTGGAACGATTCCTACCAGGAAACCATGTTCTGCTTCACCAACAATATTCCCCAGCGCGACGGCGGGACGCATCTCGCGGGATTTCGGGCGGCGCTGACCCGCACGGTGAACGGCTACATCGACGAGTCCGGCCTCAACAAGAAAGAGAAGTTGAGCATGACCGGAGACGATGCCCGCGAGGGATTGACGGCCGTCCTATCCGTGAAGGTGCCCGATCCGAAGTTTTCTTCGCAGACCAAGGACAAGCTGGTGTCCTCCGAGGTCAAGGCGGTCGTCGAATCCGTCATGGCGGAAAAGCTTCAGGAATTTTTCCTCGAGCATCCGCACGATGCAAAGGCCGTGATGGGCAAGGTCATGGAAGCTGCCCGGGCGCGGGAGGCGGCCAAGCGTGCTCGCGAGATGACGAGGCGTAAAGGTGCACTCGACATCGCCGGCCTGCCCGGCAAGCTGGCGGACTGCCAGGAGAAAAACCCCGCCCTCTCGGAGATCTTTCTGGTCGAGGGCGATTCCGCAGGCGGATCGGCGAAGCAAGCCCGTGATCGGCGCACCCAGGCCATCCTCCCGCTCAAGGGCAAGATCCTCAATGTCGAAAAGGCGCGATTCGACAAGATGTTGGGGTCCCAGGAAGTCGCGACCCTGATCACCGCCCTGGGTTGCGGGGTGGGACGTGAGGACTTCAACGCCGACAAACTGCGGTATCACCGGATCATCATCATGACCGATGCCGACGTCGATGGCTCCCATATCCGCACCTTGCTGCTCACCTTCTTCTACCGTCAGACCTATGCGCTGGTGGAGCGGGGGCATGTCTATATCGCACAACCGCCGCTTTACAAGGTCAAAAAGGGCAAGCAGGAACAGTACCTGAAAGACGACGCAGCACTGAACGCCTACTTGCTCGAGCTGGCGCTCGAGGGCGCAACCGTCACGCCCGCTCCCGAGACGGCAATGGGGGGCGAGCCGCTGGGTCGGCTGGTTCGGGCGCACCAGGACGCCCAGGCGGCCATCGAGCGACTGGCCAGAATCTACGATCCTTACGTCCTTTCCGTGCTGGCGGAGTTCGAACCCGTGCTGCCGGTTCTCTCCGATGAGGCGGCGCGCAATCGCTGGCGCGAGGCTTTCGAGCGCCAGCTCAACGAGACGGCGCCGGGCGCCAACCGCTACACCGTGCCGCCGACCGACGCCGCCAGCCTGGTCGTCATCCGTCACCGGCATGGCCTGGAGCAGGTCTATCACCTGAGCCTGGATCAGCTTGAAAACGCAGAATTTCGGCCCCTGCACAAACTCGCGCAGAATCTGGCGGGCTGGTGGACCGATCAGGTCCGGGTCGGCCGTGGGGAGCGCACCCAAGCGGTCATGCGGTTTCGCGATGCGGTCGAATGGCTGTTGAACGAGGGCCGCCGCGGCTTGACGATCCAGCGCTACAAGGGCCTTGGGGAGATGAATCCGGACCAGCTGTGGGAGACCACCATGGACCCGGAAACGCGCCGGCTGCTGCGGGTGACGGTGGAGGATCTGGTGGCCGCCGACGATGTCTTTACCACGCTGATGGGCGATCAGGTCGAGCCGCGCCGTGAGTTCATCGAGCGCAACGCCTTGCTGGTCAGCAATCTCGACGTGTGACGTGACGGCGCGCGGACCGACTGCCCCGCCGATCTTCCTGTTTACCGACTTCGGCGGTGATGGTCCCTATGTGGGCCAATTGAAGGCTGCGATTCACGGCATCAATCCCGCGCTCGCGGTGGTGGATCTGTGCCACGATGTCGCCCCCTTTCAGGTCCGGCCGGCTGCCCATCTGCTGGCCGCGCTGCTGCCCTACCTGCCCACCGGCGCATGCGTCGTCGCCGTGGTCGATCCCGGAGTCGGCACCGCGCGGCGCGGGGTGCTGCTCGAAGCCGATGGATTCCGTCTCGTCGGACCGGATAACGGCCTGCTTGCCGTCGTGGCACAGCGCGCCAAGCGCGCCATCTGGCACTATCTTCCCGAGCCGACAGACTGGGTTTCGGCAACCTTCCATGGTCGGGACTGGTTCGGTCCGGTTGCCGCCCGCTTGCTGGACGGCCAGCACGTCGACTTGCGTCCGGCCGACGAGCCGAACCCACCGGAAGGAATGGACTGGTCCACCGACTGGAACCGCATCATCTACATCGACGGCTACGGCAACGCAATGACGGGGCTACGCGCCGACGGTTTCGGCGTCGAGGACGTGCTTCTCCTACGGGACGCCGTGGAGATCCGCCACGCGCGGACCTTCGCGGAGGTTCCGCCCGGTGAGGCCTTCTGGTTTGCCAATTCCTGCGGCTTGGCCGAACTGGCCGTCAACCGGGGCCATGCCGCGCGCCAACTGGGCCTGGCGGTGGGGCAACACATCGACATCCGTCGTCACGCCCATGCCGGACAAGGCATTACTTGAGCCGTTGCTTGACGGCGTCTTCGAGCGAGGTCAGCCCTGCCGCCTTGCCGAAATCCAGCGCCTCCGCGGCCGGCTGACCCTGAATCAGATTGGCGCGCAGCGCGAGCAGTGCGCCGACACGGTTGCCGCTGGCGCAATGGATCATCACCGGGCCCGGCTTGGCATGGGCGAGCGCCCGGTCCAGTCTGCGCGCCGTGTCTTCGGTGAGATCCGCGCCGCCGCCGATGGGGATACTCACGAAGTCCATGCCCAGCGACTCGACCAGACCCGATTCGTCGACTCCCGCCATCTCCGAGCCGGGCCGCAGATTGATGACCGTCTTGTAGCCGGCGGCGGCCGCCGCGCGGAGCTGTTCGTCGGTGGGTTGCCCACCCGTCAACAGGCCGGGCGCGGCCTGGCGGGCGTTGGGCAGCGGAATCAGCGGGGCGGTTTCGCTCACGGGGTGAACTCCTGGTTGCAATGGGGCGCCTGCCCCGGCATCGAACGACAAGCACATGAAGGCCGCAAACGCTGCGGCCAAGCGGTAACCGGACAGGTGCGAAAGCGACATGCCCGATCCCTACCAGGACAACCGGCGGATACGGTCTACCATGGGATCCAGCATAGCGCAGTTCGCGTCGCCCTCGGTGCAGACCCTGTGCGCCCGCTCGGCTATCAGTGGCGCCATCAGCGCCCACTCCCGGCCCATGCGCAGGCCGAAGGCCGTGATGGAACGGCGCTGCGGGCGCACGGGGCGTTCCACCTGTGACCGGCACGCCGCCAGAACTGCCGGAATCGGCGTCCATTCACCGGCGAGCCGCTCCGTGGCCGTCTCGATGTCGAGGCCGTCACGACACAGGGCCAAGACCACCCGTGCGATCTGGTGCGCCGAAATCAGCCGCAGCGCGCTGCCGCTGCGCGGGGGAATCGGCAGCAATCCCCGGCGAATCGTGCGGCGCATGGGGGTGTCGAACCAGCGCTCCAGCACGACCGCCGTGGGCAGGCGAATCACCGTGCGCTCGCGATGGCGACGCGGGCCCGGCATACCGGCCGGCGCCAGTTCGAGGACGCGATCGGGCGCCGCCGGCCAGCAGGCCTCAGGGACCCCACCGAGATCAGACGCCGGTACCGCCAACCGCTGCCCAGGACAGCTCAGCAACCAGTCCGGGCGCATGACGCCCTGCGGCGGCTCGGCCGGCGTGCCGGCGGCATCGAGCGGGCGGACGGCCACGCCGCGACGTGCGAGCCGCCTCGCCCAGGGCGAATCGTGTCGGCGCGTCCACGCCGTCAACGGCATGCCGGCCTCGAGCAAAACCTGGATACAGGCCGTGGCCTCCGGGCCATGGATCCCGACGATACCCACGCGAGGGGGCGATCGGCCTGGCCGTGGGGGTTGGCCGATGTCCTGCGGGGGAACATCGAACGGCGCGCTTCCCATCATGCCATCATCCACCGAGCAGCCGTTGCTCGGCACGCTCGAGTTGCGAGGCCGTTCCGAGCAGGACCAGCGTGTCGTTGGCCTTGAGATGGACATCATCGGACGGGTCCTGTCCGGTGACCGATCCGCGCCGGAGCGCCTGCACCCGAACGCCGATCTGATCCAGCCGGAGGTCGCCCAAGCGGTGGTTGACGGCATGTGCGGTATCCGGGAGCACCACGGGGTGGACGACTTCCAGCGGGTTGCCCCGGGCATCGGCCAGCTTCGAGCGCTCCCCGTGCAGATAGCCGTGCAGCAGCCGGTAGCGCTCGTGGCGCGCCTGCTGGATATGTTCCTGGACGCGGTCCGCTGGAACGCCGAGCAGTTCGAGAACGTGCGAGACCAGCATCAGGCTGCTTTCCAGCGTTTCGGGAACGATCCCCGTCGCGCCGGCCGCTTGGAGGGCTTCCCAGTGTCGATCGTCCGACGTACGGACCAGGACGGGCAGGTCGGGGCGCAACGGCCGGACTTCCTCGAGGATGCGTTGAGCATCCTTGTCGTTGTTGAAGGCGATGACGAGCAGCCGCGCGTGCATCAGCCCGGCCTTGCGCAACAGCGACCGCTGGCGCGAGTCGCCGAACAGCACCGACTCGCCCGCCACCAAGGCTTCGCGGACGCGTAGCGTATCACTGTCGATGGCGATGTAGGGGATTTGTTCGCGCTGGAGAAAGCGTGCAATGGCTTGGCCGACGCGCCCGAATCCGCACAGGATTACGTGGGGTTCCTTGCTTGCCTCGGCCAGGAAGGCGGCATCGGCAGGCCCGTCGGGAGCGCGTTCCACCCGCCGGGTCCAGCGCGGTGCCGCGTTCAGCAGCATGGGCGTCGCCATCATGCTGAGCATGATGCTGGAAAAGAGCAGTGACTGCTGAGCGGGTGAGACCGCGCCGTAGGCGCCGCCCAAGGTGAGCAAGGCAAAGCCGAATTCGCCGCCCTGCGCCAGCGCGACTGCGGCGAGCAGCGCGGTGCGTCGGCTTTCGCCCATCAACCGTGACAGGCCGGTGACCAGTCCGCCCTTGATGATCATGAATCCCAGCGTCAACAGCAGCACCCAGTGCAATTGGGCCGCCAGCTGCGCCGGCCGGATCAGCATGCCGACGGCGACGAAAAAGATCCCCAGCAGCACATCCCTGAACGGCCGGATCTCCGCTTCGATCTGATGGCGAAAATGGCTCTCACCGAGCAGCATCCCGGCCATGAAGGCACCGAGCGCCATGGAAAGTCCCATCAACTGGGTCAGCGCCGCGGCGGCCAGGATGACGACCAGAACCGCCAGCACGAACAGCTCTTCGATGCGGGTCCGCGCAACACCGCTGAACAAGGGCGGCAGCACGCGAGGCCCCACGACCAGCAGTCCCCCCAGCAGCGCCATCGACTTGGCGACGGTCCAGAGCAGGGATGAAACCACCGCATCCCCGGACCCCCCGAGCGAGGGCAAAATCGCGAGAAAGAACACCGACGCCAGATCCTGAAACAACAGGACGGCCACGGCGATCTGGCCGAAGCGCTGGTGCAACTGGTGGTTGCGCGTCAATTCGCGGCTGACCACCGCGGTCGAGGACAGCGCCAGCGCCGCAGCCAGAACACCGCTGGCGGTCCATGAGATGCCCAGCGACAGCGCGATGCCGCCGAACACGGCCAAGGTCAGCGCCACTTGCCCCAGACCGATCCCGAGCACCAGCCGGCGCATGGCGCGCATTTTGGGCAGCGCGAACTCGAGGCCGAGCGAAAACAGCAGAAAGACGACCCCGAACTCGGCCAGTTGGGCGACCGATTCGGGCCGCGAGATCCAGCCGAAGCCGCCCGGTCCGATCAGCAGGCCGACGAGGATATAGGCCAGGATCGGCGAAATGCGCAGGGGATAGCAGAGCGACAGAACGGCCAGCGAGCTGGCGAGCAGGATGAGCAGCTCAAGGAAGAGTCCATGGGCCATGGAGATCGCGCCGACCGGTGACTGGGGCTTCGGCGACTATACCATCCCGGCCGCCGTCTTCAGGACTTAGTTGGCGGCGCCCTTGCTATCCTTGGCGATGAGGTAATCCATCACCTTGAGCGTTTCGGAGAGCTTGGCTTCCTTTTCCTGCACATGTTGCTGGAAGCCCGGCGAAACGACGTACTTGCCGTTGATCACGAAAGCGGGGGTGCCCAGCAACAGCACGCCGAAGCGTTCCCATTGCGTCTGGGCCTGCTTCAGCTTGGTGCGCACGGCAAACGAATCGTACGCGGCCGTGAAGGCCTTCTTGTCGACACCTTGCTTGGCGACGAAGTCGGCCATGCGGGCCTGGCTGTCCAGCCGTTCCTGGTCCTGATGGATGGCCTTGAACAGGGGGCCGTTGAGCTTGTCCGCGGCGCCCAGGGTTTCAAGCGCGTAGTAGGACTGCCCATAGACGCCCCAACTGCGGCGGAAGAAGTCGGGGCCATGGGTCACGCGGATGAAGTCGATCCGGTCGCCGTTGGCCTTGATCCACGCTTCCAGGGAGGGCTCGATGTCGTAACAGATGTGACAGCCGTAGGAAAAAAACTCGGCCACCTCGGCCTTCGATCCGCTCGCGATGCGCTGGGGATTTTCGACCAGGCGATACTGCACCCCTTCCTTGTAGGCGGATTGAGCGCCTGCAGCCGTCAGCCACAACGCGAGGCCGACGAACAGCCCGAGTTTCGCCAAGAGTCGTGACCCGTTTCGCATGTACCCGTGCTCCTTGAGGGTGATCAGTGCAGTCCTTCGATGTAAGAGGATACGGCTTCGATCTCCTGATTGCTCATCCGGGTGGCGATGCTCTTCATGATCTGGCTGGCCGGCGTACCGGCGCGGGTGCCGGTGCGGTAGGCCTCGAGCTGAAGTTTGGTGTAGGCGGCATGCTGGCCCGCGATGCGGGGATAGCCCGCCGGCCCGTTGCCCGAGCCGCGCGGTCCATGGCAGGCCATGCAGGCGGACACACCGGATTCCTTGTTGCCACCACGATAGACCTTGGCGCCGGCGTCCGCCAGCGCAGGATCCGCGCCGCCGACCTGAGGCCGCTGCTGCGCGAAATAGGCGGCCAGGTCCGCCATGTCTTCGTCGCTCAGCCCCATGGCCATCGGGCTCATCAGCGCATTCTGGCGCTTGCCTTCCTTGAAGGCCTTGAGCTGCCCCACGATGTACTCGGGGCTCTGGCCGGCGAGCTTGGGCCACTGTCCATTCGTGCTGTTGCCGTCGAGACCATGGCAGGCCGCGCAAGGCGCCGCCTTCTGTTGTCCCGCTTCCGGGTTGCCAGCCGCCACCGCGCTGCCGGCCACGCACAACCCGACGAGCATCAAGCCCGCGGCAATCAGTCTGTTCATGGGAAATGCGCCTCCTGATCTGGCATGCTGAATGGCCGAGAGCCGGCAAGGACGTCGCCGAGCGCGCGGAACTCCGGGCTCGCAAGCGCGCAATTCTACAACGTTGGGACCGAAGCCGGTCAACCGGCGCGGTCAAGAGGAACCATCGATCTCATGCGGGACTACAACGCGGCGGTTTTTGTGAAGAGCGTGGCGCAGCTGATGCAGTTGCCCGCCGACGATCTGGCCGAGGTGGCCTTCGCCGGGCGCTCCAATGCCGGCAAATCGAGTGCGCTCAATGCCATCACCCAGCGCCGCGCGCTGGCCCGCACCAGCCGCACGCCTGGACGGACGCAGTTGCTCAATTTCTTCGCCCTGCCCTGTGGCATGCGGCTGGTGGACCTGCCCGGCTATGGCTATGCCGAGGTTCCGCTGGCGGTGAGGCAGGAATGGGCGGCGCTCGTGGAAGGCTATCTGCGCGATCGGCAAAGCCTCAAGGGCGTGGTGCTGGTGATGGATGTGCGTCATCCGCTGACACCGTTCGATCGCCAGATGCTGGACTGGTGCGTCAGCTGCGGCCTGGCCTGTCATGTGCTGCTGACCAAGGCGGACAAACTCGGGCGTGGCGCTGCAGGCAATGCGCTGCTGGCCGTGCGCCGGACCCTGGTTCAGGACGCCCCCGGGGCGACCGTCCAGCTGTTCTCCGCCGTCTCGCACCAGGGTATCGAGGAGGCGCGCGAACGGCTGGAGTCCTGGTTTGACGACCGAAGCGTCCCGGCATAAAAAAAACCGCGATGGCCGAAGGGGGAAGCCATCGCGGTTACAGCGGACTGCGGTCTTGGGGGAAACCGGCCAGCCCGCTTACTCAGGGTAGGAAGAGTATCGTTGCGATACTCGAAAACATAGACCGGGCCGTTTTCCGGAAGTTCCGGCGGCGACGAAAAAAAACATCCGTCCACGAATGTGGCGATCAGGAGCGGTTTCGACCGGGTCGTCAGCTGCCGTGGGCGGCGTCCCAGTTCGCACCGACGCCCGCCTCCACCTCCAGCGGCACGGCCAGATCCGCCGCGCCCTGCATGCGCGTCAGCACCCCCTCCCGGACCGACGCGACGGCGTCGCTGGGGATCTCGAACACCAGTTCGTCGTGCACCTGCAGGATCATCCGTGCCGGCACGGCCGCGTCGAGGATCCAGCGATCGATGGCGATCATGGCGCGCTTGATGATGTCCGCGGCGGTGCCCTGCATGGGGGCATTGATGGCGGTGCGCTCGGCGTACTGGCGCAGGCTCGCGTTGCGGGCCTGGATATCCGGCACGTAAAGGCGGCGGCCGAACACGGTTTCCACATAGCCCTGCTCGCGCGCCCGCGCGCGGGTCTGGTCCATGAAGACGCGCACGCCGGGATAGCGCTCGAAGTACAGATCGACGTAGCGCTGCGCCGCGTCGCGCGCGATGCCGAGTTGGCGCGCCAGGCCGAAGGCCGACATGCCGTAGATGAGGCCGAAGTTGATGGCCTTGGCCGCCCGGCGCTGCTCGCCCTGCACCTGCTCCACGGGCACGCCGAACACCTCCGCCGCCGTGGCGCGGTGTACGTCCTCGCCCTGCGCGAAGGCCTGGCACAGCCGCGCATCGCCGGACAGATGCGCCATGATGCGCAGCTCGATCTGCGAGTAGTCCGCCGAGAGCAGCACATGCCCCGGATCGGCGATGAAGGCCTGGCGGATGCGTCGGCCCTGCGCGGTGCGCACGGGGATGTTCTGCAGGTTGGGATCGGACGAGGACAGCCGGCCCGTGGCGGCGACCGCCTGCTGATAGGAGGTGTGGATGCGCCCGGTGCGCGGGTCGATCTGCGCCGGCAGCTTGTCGGTGTAGGTCGATTTCAGTTTGGCCAGGCTGCGGTAATCCAGGATCAGCCGCGGCAAGGCATAGTCGGCGGCGAGTTCCTGCAGCACGTCCTCGGCCGTGGACGGCTGGCCGGTGGGCGTCTTGCGCAGAACCGGCAGGCCCAGCTTGTCGAAGAGGATTTCCTGCAACTGCTTGGGGGAATCGAGGTTGAAGGGTGCGCCGGCTTCGATCCGGGCCGCTTCACGCAGCCGCACCATCTCGGCCGAAAGCTCCGCGCTCTGGGCGGTGAGCAGCGCGGCATCGACACGGACACCCATGCGCTCCATCCGTCCCAGCACCGGCAGCAGGGGCAGCTCGAGCGTGGTGTAGACCGCGTCCAGCGCGGGCACCGCCTGCAGCCGCGGCCCCATCGCCCGGTGCAGGCGCAGGGCGATGTCGGCGTCTTCCGCCGCGTAGCGGGTCGCGGTTTCGATCGGCACGGCGGCGAAGGGAATCTGCTTGGCGCCCTTGCCGGTCACCGATTCGTAGGTCAGGGTCGCGACGCCCAGTTCGCGCAGCGCCATCGCGTCCAGATCGTGCCGCGCCGTGCTGTCGAGCACATAGGACTCCAGCATCGTGTCGTGGCGGATGCCGCCCAGGCGGATGCCGTGGTTTTCCAGGACCGCGCGGTCGTATTTGAGGTTCTGGCCGAGTTTGGGGCGCGTTTCATCCTCCAGCAGGGGCTTGAGGCGGGCGAGCGTGGCCTCGCGATCGAGCTGGGGCGCCGCTTCGAGCCCTTCGTGGGCGAGCGGGATGTAGATCGCCTCGCCCGGATCGACGGCGAAGGAAATGCCGACGATGCGGGCCGCGAGGCTGTTCAGGCTGGTGGTTTCGGTATCCAGCGCAATCAGCTCGGCCGCTTCCAGCCGCGCCAGCCAGCGTTCGAGGTCGGCCGTTTCGCGGATGCAGTGATAAGTGGGTTCTGCGCCGGGGCCCGCGCCCGGTGCCGACTCTGCGGCAACCGCGGTGGCGTCGCCCTCGCGCTTCAGTTCGCGCAGCAGCCCACCCAGCTCCAGTTCCTGCGCCAGTCCGAGCAGGGCCGCGGTGTCGGCCGGCCCGGGATGCAGATCGTCGAGCGACAGGTCCAGCGCCACATCCGTGCGGATGCGCGCCAGTTTGCGCGACAGCGCCAGCTGTTCAAGATTCTCGCGCAGGGATTCACCGACCTTGCCCGCGATCGCATCCGCTGCCGCCACGAGCGCGTCCAGACTGCCGTAGGCGCCGAGCCATTTGGCCGCCGTCTTGGGGCCAACCTGGGGCACGCCCGGGATGTTGTCGCTGCTGTCACCGACCAGGGCCAGGTAGTCGACGATGCATTCGGGCGGCACGCCGAACTTGGCCATCACGGCGGCGCGGTCGAGCCAGCTGCCGGTCATGGTGTTGACCAGGGCGACATGCCCGTCGACGAGTTGCGCCATGTCCTTGTCGCCGGTGGAGATCACGGTATCGAGCCCGAGCGCCGCCGCCTGCCGGGCGAGGGTGCCGATGACGTCGTCCGCCTCCACCCCGGCGACTTCCAGCAGCGGCACGCCCATGGCGCGGATCAGCGCCTTGAGCGGCTCGACCTGGCGGGCCAGATCGTCCGGCATGGCGGGCCGATGCGCCTTGTAGGCCTGGAACAGTTCGTCGCGGAAGGTCTTGCCGCGCGCATCGAACACCACCGCCAGGCGCTGCGGCTGCAGCTCCTGGACGAGCTTGCGCAGCATGTTGTAGACGCCCAGCACCGCGCCGGTGGGACGGCCGTCGCGCGTGCTGAGCGGCGGCAGGGCGTGGAAGGCGCGGTAGAGGTAGCCGGAGCCGTCCACCAGGACCAGCGGCACGGGCGGGGCAGGTGGCAGCGTCATGGCCGGCTCAATCCGGCAGCACGCTTTCGCCCGCCCACAGATCGATGACGGACTCGCGCGCGCGCGCCACATGCACGCGGTCGCCGTCCACCAACAGCTCCGGTGGCCGAGGCCGCGCGTTGTACTGCGAGGCCATGACGAAGCCATAGGCGCCCGCCGAGCGCACCGCGAGCAGATCGCCCTCGGCGATGCGCAGCGGCCGTGCCTTGCCCAGGAAATCAGCCGTTTCGCACACCGGCCCGACCACGTCGTAGACCGCCTCGGCCCGGTCCGGTTGCTCGCGCACCGTCACGATTTCCTGCCAGGCCTGGTACAGCGCCGGACGCAGCAGATCGTTCATGCCCGCATCGACGATGGCGAAGTGTCGCTCGCTCTGGTCTTTGAGGTACTCGACCCGGGTGAGGAGGACGCCCGCGTTGCCGACCAGCACGCGGCCCGGCTCCAGGACCAGCTCCAGCGCCCGGCCGTGCAATCGCTCGCGCAGCGCCGCGGCATACGCCGCCGGATCCGGCGGCGTTTCGTCCCGGTAGCGGATGCCCAGCCCGCCGCCGACGTCCAGATGCTGCAGCGCGATCCCCCGCTCGGCCAGCCGGTCGACCAGTTGCAGCACGCGATCCAGGGCGTCGACGAAGGGCGCGGTCCGGGTGAGCTGCGAGCCGATGTGGCAATCCACGCCCACCACGCGGATGCCGGGCGCGTCGGCCGCCAGTGCATAGGCCGCTTCCGCCTCGGCGATGGCGATGCCGAACTTGTTGTCCTTCAGGCCCGTGGCGATGTAGGGATGGGTCTGCGCGTCCACGTCGGGATTGACGCGCAGCGACACCGGCGCAGCGACGCCGTGGGCACGGGCGATGCGATCGAGTCGCTCGAGTTCGGCGATCGACTCGACATTGAAGCAGCGGATGCCGACCGAGAGCGCGTGTTCCAGTTCCGCCGCGCGCTTGCCGACCCCGGAAAACACGATCCGGGCCGGATCGCCGCCGGCCTGCAGCACGCGCGCCAGCTCGCCGCCCGAGACGATGTCGAAGCCCGAGCCCAGGCGGGCGAGCACGTTCAGCACCGCCAGATTGGCATTGGCCTTCACCGCATAGCAGATCAGATGCGGCTGATCGCCCAGCGCCTCGGTCATCACGCGGAAATGGCGGGTCAGCGTGGCGCGCGAATAGACATAGGCCGGTGTGCCGTAGGCCGCGGCCAGCGCCTCCAGATCGACGTCCTCGGCATGCAGTCGCCCGTCGCGATAGTGAAAATGGTCCATGGGTCAGCGGCTACTCGGTGGCAAGCGGATCGGGTACGGCAGGCGTTGCGGCCGGCGGCGTCGCCGGCTGCTCCGCGGGCCGTGCCGCGTCGGGTCGGTAAAGATCGCCTTTCTGGCCGCAACCGGCGATCGGCAGCAGGCTCAGGGACAGCAGCACGAGGCGCGCAAGCGACATGAGGACGATCCGCAATGGCAGGGGAACGATCAGGCGGCCAGTATAGTGGCGCAGGCTGTGCTTGCCCATGCGGCGCCGCGTTGCGCAGAGGCTCAAGCGCCGTAGGTACGTTCCAGATACGCGAGGATGTCGGCCGACTCCAGCAGCCGCAGGTCGGTGTTGGGGTCCTCGAGATAGGGCACCTGCATGTGGCCGGTGCGGGCGAAATGTGCCGCGCGCTTGCCGCCGGGCACCGGCTTGAATGGCCCGCTCTGGATGCGCCGTGCCGCCGGCCCCATTTCCTGCCAGCGTTCCTTGCCGACATTGTGCAGGACATAGGGCAGTTCCAGTTCCGTGAGCCGTTCGCGCACCAGCCGCGAATATGGACTGGATTCGAAACTCCACAAGTGCAGCAATTGCGCCGGCGTTCGGGCCGGCCGCCCCCGAATGCCGCGCAGGCCGCGCACCACGGTTCCCAGGGCGTTGCCGATTTGCTTGAGGAAAACGCCCCGGTAGTAGGCCGGCACCTCACGTCCGCCGTAAGTGCGAAACAGGTAGGCGATGATCGCCTCGGATTCATACATCCGGGTGTCGGTGTTGGGGTCGACCAGATAGGGAAACTGCGCCTTGCCGCCCAGAGCAACGACTTCAGGACGAAACCGCGTGCCGCCCTTGGGGCAGGGATAAATTTCCGCGTCCAGATGCAACGCGGTCAGCGCCTCGCGCACCGCCCGGCAATAGGGGCAACCCTCCATATCGTAGAGCTTGAGCAAACGTTCCGGCGCTGGCGCCCGGACCGACGGCGCGATCACGCTGGTGCCTCGCCACAGGCCGAGCGTGGACGACAATACGGACGTCAGCACATTGATTTGATGCGTCACGAAATTCGGCATGAGGGCTCCGGAGGTGCGGATGATGGCAAATCACTGCATCGCGGCTGCGGCGACCGGGTCTTCCCGGGAATGCGCGCCTTAGCCCTGGGCTCTGAGCATGCCGCTGGGGAAAGCGTCGTTTCATCCGATGCCCAGTTGTCTGGAGCGCCGGGTCGATGGCTGGTCACGCCGGCCTCAAGCCTGATCGAGCGGGACGAATCGCGCGATCACCGGCGCGTGATCCGATGGCCGCTCCCACCCCCGCGGTGTCGGGTCCACGCGGCTTTCCACGCACCGCTCCGCCAGTGCGGCGCTGACCAGGATCAGATCGATGCGCAAGCCGCGCTTGCGGCGAAAGGCCATCATCCGGTAGTCCCACCAGCTGTAGATCCCGCCGCCCTGCTCGTGCAGGCGCAGGCTGTCGGTGAATCCCAGATCGCGCAGGCGCTGCAGGGCGGCGCGTTCCGGCTCGCTGCACAGCACCTGCCCGGTCCAGGCCGCGGGGTCGTGCACATCCCGGTCATCCGGGGCGATGTTGAAGTCGCCTACCACTGCCAGATAGGGATGCTCGGCCAGTTCGGCTTGCAGGTAGTCGCGCAGGCGAGCGAGCCATTCGAGCTTGTAGACGTACTTGTCGCTGTCCACCGACTGGCCGTTGGGCACATAGAGATTGATCAGCCGCAGCGGGCCGATGGTGCAGGCCAGCACGCGCTGCTGCGGATCGTCGAAGCCGGGCAGGCCGGTGCGCACCGCCGTCATCGGCAGCCGGCCCAGCACCGCCACGCCGTTGTAGGCCGACTGGCCGGCGAACACCGCCGCGTAACCGGCCTCCCGCAGGGCATCGACCGGAAACAGGCCGTCCGTCAGCTTGGTCTCCTGCAGCGCCAGCGCGTCCACGGGATTCACCCGCAGCCAGTCGAGCACATGCGGCAGGCGCACTTTCAGCGAATTGACGTTCCAGCTGGCGATCTGCATGGGATTTTTCAGGACCTGTCCGAATCACGGCGCGTCGCGAGAATTCAGCGATCAATGTACACGAACGGATGCCCCTGCCCCATACAGACGGGCGCTCCTGGGTCGATCGGAGTCCGGCAGCGTCCGGGGCAGCGCGCGGGCCGACCACAGCGCCTGCGACCGGCGTAGAGCGCGTGGCGATGCATCAACCCTGGAAGGCGAACATCACTCCGGCTCCAGCGGCGGCGTCGCAGCGTCCATGTCGGACCAATGCGCCCCCTGGCTTGCGGCCCATTCCCGGCGCGATTGCGCGGACGATCGGCGGATCACGGCCACGGCGGTCTCCTGGATCACACTGCGCAGGCCGATCGCCGCGTCGTTCAGTTCCGAAAACGCGGCGTCCAAGGCTGCCTCGTCCAGAGGATCGCGCTGGATTTCCCGGGTGATGGCTGCGCGCGCGGCGCGCAGTCGGGTCAGTTGCTGTCGGAGTGCGGCGCGGCGGGCAAGCGTTTCCTGCGCCAGAATGGGGCGTGTCTCGGCGGGTATCGCCTGCAGAAAGGCCCGGACGACCTGCCCGGCACCGCCCAAGGGTTGCTGCGCCGACCACTTTCCGATGACGACACCAGCCAACAGGAGATTGAGCATTACCGACGCCAGCAGGAACACTGGCAGGAGCCGCGCTTTGTTCATGCGCCACCTTTGAGCAGTTCGATGGTCAGCAGTTCATCGGGCGACAGGAACGGATCGGCATCGACATGCGGCTGTCCCGGACCAACGCCACCCAGCCCGAGATAGAAACCCAGGACCAGACTCGCTGCAGCCGCCACGGCCCCAGCGGCGTAACGCATCGAAAGTACGCGCGAGACGCGTCCGATTGCAGGCTCGGCGCCGCGCGCAGTCTGGGCGTGACCTTGGGGGATGGCCGCAAGCCATGCCAGGTCTGCCGGCAACCGGTCGGCGTGAAGGGCGCGACGCAACGCCGCTTCCTCGCGGATCAGCCCGATCAGTTCGTTCTCGAGTTCGGGACGATGCCGCACGAGTCGGCGATAGCGCCACCTCGTCCAGAGCGGCCACTGCGCCGAATCGGCTCCGTAACGGATGACCCAGCGCTCGATGGGCGATGGCGTATTCATGGTCTTTCCTCCCGTTCGCTGACGAAACGGCTCCTCAGTTCGCGGCGAGCGCGCACCAGCAAGGATTCCGCCGCCTTGGCCGACACGTTCATGATCTGTCCGACCTCGGCAACGCTGAGCTCGCCCCCATAGCGCAGTTGCAGCGCAATCCGCTGTTGCATCGGCAGTGACGCGATGGCCTGCTCGAGGGCCGCTTTGGACTGGGCCTCGTCGGCAGACTGCTCCGGCGTCGTCTCGGTGACCAAATCCTCCAACGACAGGTCATCCAGCGGGGTGTGTCGCTGTTGGACACGCTGCCGGTGATTCAAACTCAGATTGAAAGCCACCCGGTAGACCCAGCTCTGGTAGCGGGCCTGTCCGGCGCGCCATCGTGGGGCGTCGCGCCACATGCGGATGAAGACTTCCTGGGTCACATCCTGTGCATCCGCACGCGACAGCAAGACGCGATAAGCCAAGGCATAGACGAAGGCACTGTGCCGCTCGACCAGTTCGGTAAAAGCGCTGCGATCGCCTTTCCCTGCCCGTGCCACCAAATCATCATCCGATGCGCCATCCACAAATCCGTCGCCATTCCGAAACAGGCTCAGGCTCCGGCTGGAGACCGGGTCGGTCCCGATCCCCAGCCGAGGCACCATGCGGTGATATGAAACGAAGTCTAGATTCGCATGACTCAGTTCGCCGTGCGGCTCTGCACCCGGTTTTCAATGCCCGTCCGGATTTCCTGGCGACGCTCGACGCGGCGATCCAGGCGGTCATCGACCCGACGCAGGGATTCATCCGTACCGCGGCGCTCAAGGCGACGATCGATGCGGTCATCCACTCGCCGCTTGGATTCCGGCGGGGCTTCCTGTGCTTGCGCGATGGAGCCGGCGAGGAGCAGGGCCAGCATCAGACCGGCGCCGAATTTCAGGCTTGCATTGGTTTTCATCAGCAACAATCTCCAAAGATGATAGGTCGAGTTTCCATCAATCCGAGCACGTCATTGCCCGCGCTTGAACTGCGCGCGCGGCGACGATCTCCTCCCGGGTCAGACGCCCGTCGTGATCGGTATCCGCCCGCTCCATCGCGGGCCGGGGAGACTGCAGGTATTCCTCGCGCGTCAACCGACCGTCGTGGTCGGTGTCGGCTCGTGGCAGCAGTTCCGCGCCCATTGCGGCAGCACGCTTGAACCGATCCGATAGGCTTTTTTGTTCCTGGGCATCCAGAACGCCATCACCGTTGTCGTCGAAGCGATCGAACAGAGTGCCTCTCATCGTCTGGATTTCCCCGGCTGACAGCGCACCATCCCGATCCGCGTCGAAACGCTCGAGCATCCGGTCCCCCGGCTGAGCAGAGGCGAACGTGGTGATGCTACCGGCGACCATGAATCCGATCATCAAGGACATTCTTCGTTTGATCATTTCGATTCCTCCAGTCGACGACGCTGAACCGGACCGATTGCAGCCGGTTCGATGCTTAAACACGGCAGGAAGAAAAACCCTTCGCGGCCCGCAGGCGAAACCGGCAAATGCGGAGGCCAATGGGTCGGCGGAGCGTGAGGAGGGCCGTCTTCTGCGGACGATGCGGGTCTCCGAGGGCGAGCGGATGAGTGGTAAGCGTCCTTGGCGGCGGCGGCGCGCAGCGGGGGCGGTCCCGACATCGACGACGTCTGGCCGAGCGTCCGTGGACGATGCGATCGCGGGCAAGGCCTTCGGCGCCGTATTCTCGGCAACGCTGCGCCGGCGATCGGATCCCGTTGCTCGCGGAAGGGCGCCATGATCGCTCCGCCAGTTCGGTTGGTGGCGCCTTGCCCCGGACGACGTAAACTCAGCCGGCCACCGCAGCGCCGCAGGCACGGCCGGCGCCCGGACGTGCCTTGTCATGGTTCAGGCGGACTCACCAACGAAGAGTGTTCGACGATGTCGGAACCGGACAGATCCCGCGATGCCGCCGATCACCTGCAGAATCCGGCCTTCATCGCGGATCTGCGCCGCCAGATGCTGCGGTTCGCCCGCCTGCAGTTGAACGATGCGCATCTGGCCGAAGATGTGGTGCAGGAGGCGCTGGTCAGCGCGCTGAAGAATGTGGCGGCCTTTCGCGGCCAGGCGGCGTTCAAGACCTGGATGTTCGCGATCCTGAAGAACAAGATCGTCGATGCCCTGCGTCAGCGCCGGCGCTGGGTGGAGCCCGGCCGCATGGTCGATGAGGAGGCCGGCGACGATGAATGGCTCGATCGATTGTTCGACGAGACGGGGCATTGGCGCGCCGAGCAACTGCCCCGGAGGTGGGGTGATCCCGAGCGCAGTTTCGAGGATGATCAGTTCTGGCAGGTTTTCGCCGCCTGTCTGGACGGCCTGCCGCCGCGCCAGGGCCGGACGTTCATGATGCGCGAGTTCCTCGATCTGGATGCCGAGGAGATGTGTAAGGTTCTCGGGATTTCGCAGACCAATCTGCATGTGACGCTGCACCGCGCGCGCCTGCGTTTGCGGGTGTGTCTGGAAAACCACTGGTTCGGGGAGGTGCGGTGATGCCGAGCTGCCGTGAAAGCACCCGTTTGATGTCCGAGGCGCGGGAGCGCCCGCTGTCGGTGAGGGAGCGCATGGCCTTGCGCATGCATCTGGCGGTGTGCAGCGGCTGCCGGCGCTTCAACCGGCAGATCGACGTTCTGCGTGAGGCCTCACGGCGGTTTTCCCTGCTCGATGGTGACGTTCGGTTCCCGGACGACAAGGACCCGCAGTCCTGATCCGCTGCGCTCTCACCCGCTCCGGCGGTAGCGCCGCGCGATCCAGGCATCGACCGACAGCTTGCCCGGCCCTTTTGCGACGAGATACAGCAACACCGCGGCCCACACACCATGGGTCGGGTACGCGCCGGGATAGACGAACAACTGGATCACCAGCGTCATGCCGAGCAGGCCCAACGCGGCGAACCGCGTGGCGAGACCGGCCAGGAGCAGGATCGGCAGCACATGCTCGGCGATGGCGGCCATGACCGCCGCCCAAGCCGGCGGAATCAGCGGCAGCGCATATTCCTCCTGAAACAGCGACAGCGCCGCATCGGACAGATGCGGCCAGCCCAGGCTGAACGTGCCCTGGACCAGATCGATCGCCAGCCCTTCGACTTTGGTCTGGCCGGACAGCCAGAACACGGCGGCGATGGAAAACCGGCCGATCAGGGCGATCAGGCTGTCCGGAACGCGCCCCAACAGATCGATCAGTCCGGCCAGCGGGCGGGCAGGCCATGGCATCGGCGCCACCGTGGTTGCGGGCTTCATGCGGCGGTCTCTCCAGGCGGATCGAGGGAAACGAGCGCGCGGGCGCGGATCAGGCCGGCCAGCGTGGCCGGCAGATCGAGGTGCAGCCCCGCCTCGTGCACGGCCGCGATGGCGGCGGCGAGCGGTAGCCCTTCGAGCAGGGCGGCAGCGAATGCACCCGCGGCGGGGTCGACCGGGATCACCACCACTTCCAGGTCCGGGCGCACGATCCAGGCGCTCTCGCCCTGATCCGGATCGAGCGCGGCCAGCTCCCCGGCGCCCTGATGCGCCGCCCAGATCGAGACGGCGGCGTAGTCGGAGCGCAGCACGGCGAACGAGGGATGCAGGCGCAGACGCCAGCCGGCGAGGTCCGGCTGCTCGGCCAAGAGGGCCGCGATGCGCTCGGCGGCCAGCAGCTCGGCATCGGCAGCGTGCAGCGCCACCAGGCGCAGCCACTCCAGGCGCGCGACATCCGGCAGGTAGGGCAGCGTCCGGGCCGGGACGAAGCCCGCGATGAAATCGGCAAACCCGCCGCCGTACTCGGCCATGACCGGGCTCTGCGGCGGCTGCGCGCGCACGAAGCACTGGCCCATGGCGCGGAAGAACGCCTCGCCGACCAGTTCGCGCGTGACCGGAAAGGCGTCGGTCAGCACGCCCAGCAGCGAGACCATGACGTTGTTGCGGTAGACCGCGAGACGCGCGGTCGGGTCCGAGCCGTTCCAGGTGCGCAGATCGGCCGGCGGCAGCCGCTCGGGATCGAGCAGCGCGCGGGCGAAGTCGGCCTGATCGATCATGCGGACGCCGTCTCGACCGGATGGGCGGCGCCCGCGAGGATGCGCTGGGCCTGGCGCGCCTCCGCCAGCAGCACCTCGAGCGCCGGGATGTCGTTGTCCCGCTCGATCAGCGTGGGCATGGGGCCGAGCCGCGCGATGGCCTGGGCGTAAAGATCCCAGACGGCGGTCGCGACCGGCGCGCCGTGGTGGTCGATGAGGAGCGGATCACCCGCGGCATCGACCTCCACGGCGTGGCCGGCGAGGTGGATTTCGCCCACGGCGTGCAAGGGCAGCGCGGCGAGTTCCGCCAACGGATCGCGGTCGTGATTGACGCAGGACACGTAGAGGTTGTTCACGTCGAGCAACAGGCCGCAGCCGGTGCGGCGGATGACCTCGGTGAGGAACGCCGCCTCGGGCAGGGTCGAGGCACGGCTTTCAAGATAGGTGGCCGGGTTTTCCAGCAGCATGCGCCGGCCCAGGCGCCGCTGGACGTGGTCGACGTGATCGCAGACCCGCGCCAGCGTGTCGGCGTCGTAGACCACCGGCAGCAAATCGTTCAGGCACACCGGCCCGTGGCGCGACCAGGCGAGGTGTTCGGAGAAAAGTTCGGGCTCGTAGCGCGTGAGCAGCGTCGCCAGACGCGCCAGATGCGCAGGATCGAGGTCGCCGCCGCCGATCGACAGCCCGACCCCGTGCACCGACAGGGCGTAGTGCTGGCGGATGCGGCCGAGATAATGGTGAAACGGGCCGCCCGCGCTCAGGTAGTTCTCGGCGTGGATCTCGAAGAACTCGAGCGGCGGCAATTGGCCGAGAATCTGCGCGAAATGCTGGGGTTTCAGCCCCAATCCGGTGCGGCAGGCGGAAGCCGCGCGCCATGAAGGACCGTGGTGGGAAGAGACCGTCATGGATGTGCTCCGCCTGCCTGCCGATGCGTCAGACAGTATTACTTTTCGGTAAATGCAGCGAGTTGACCCTTGCCCGTCGGCGAGGTGGGCGAGTCCATCGAGACACAGGTCCCGGCGGGGACGGATTTCCAGGCGTTGCCCTGATGGTCCTTGACGGCGGTTCCGGCGCAGGTCGTGCCCGGTCCGGCCGCGCAGTCGTTCTTGCCTTTCAGCGCTACGCCGTAACATTTCTCCTTGTCGGCCGCGCCGGCCACGGCCGGGGTGGCGGTCAGGGTCACGGCCAGACCGAACGCGGCAGCCAGGCCAGCGCCGGCGAGGGTCATCGATGAGGCTTTGCGGGTCATGGGTTCATTCCTCTTGAAGGGGATGGATGAAACGCGGCAAGCGGCCGCAGACGCTGCGACCGGCGATGAGGGCGAGCGCGCCGATCTTCGGGTCGCGTTCGAGTAGTCGTGGCGCCGGGAAATTTCTTACGCCGGGGACAGGAAATTTTCGATGCCGCAATGGTCGAAGAAGGGGTCGGCCTGTCGGCAGTCCCTTGCGGCGTCGCGCAGGCCGACCTTCCGGACGGGCGGGCGGCTCCCAAGCTGTCCTCCCTGGTGCTGCAACTTTGCGACTTTGAGGAGTCCACGATGAGCGACGACAGATCCACCGAGTACACCCCGCCCAGGGTCTGGCAATGGGAGGGGCAGGACGCGGGGCGCTTCACGTCGATCAACCGTCCCGTCGCCGGCCCCACGCATGAGCGTGTGCTACCGGTCGGCCGGCATCCGCACCAGCTCTATTCGCTCGCCACCCCGAACGGCGTGAAGGTGGCCGTGATGTTCGAGGAACTTCTCGAGCGTGGCATCGCCGGGGCCGCGTACGACGCCTGGCCCATCGACATCCTCAAGGGCGATCAATTCTCCAGCGGCTTCGTCGCCGTCAACCCGAATTCCAAGATCCCCGCCCTGCTCGACGTCAGCACGCCGAGCCCCACGCGCGTGTTCGAGTCCGGCGCGATCCTCGTCTATCTCGCGGAGAAGTTCGGCGCCTTCCTGCCCGCTGCCGGCGCCGCACGGGCCGAGTGTCTCTCCTGGCTGTTCTGGCAGGTCGGCAGCGCGCCCTTCCTCAGTGGCGGCTTCGGCCATTTCTATGCCTATGCGCCGGTCAAGCTCGCGTATCCCATCGACCGCTTCGCCATGGAGGTCAAGCGGCAGCTCGACGTGCTCGATCGCAACCTCGCGCAGCGGCGCTACCTCAGCGGCGAGGACTACACCATTGCCGACATGGCCGTCCATGCGTGGTACGGCGCACTGGTGCTCGACAATCTGTACGAGGCGGGCGAGTTTCTGCAGGTGAATGGCTATGCGCATGTGCTGCGCTGGGCCGAGGAAATCGCCGCGCGGCCCGCCGTCCGGCGCGGCCGGCGGGTCAATCGCACCTGGGGGCCCGAGGCGGAGCGTGTGCCCGAGCGCCACGGGCCGGAGGATTTCGGGCGTTGATCGCGCCTCACGCGCGGCGGCCGGTGCGGTCCGATGCGGCTGTTCAGTCTTGGAGGCGGTCGGGTGCTACCCGCCGTCCCCTTGGGTTGCGGGTCCGCGGTGTCGCTTGCCGGCGCGCCTCAAGGGGCGCCGAACAGCCGGGCGTGTTCGATCTTGATGCAGCGGTCCATCACCGCATCCAGCCCCGCTGCGCGCGCCACCCGGTCGGCCTCCAGGTTGGCGATGCCGAGCTGCTGCCACAGGCAGCGCGCCCCGATGGCGACGGCCTCCTGCGCAACCGGCAGCACCTCCTCAGGGCGCCGAAACACGTCGACCATGTCCACCGGATGCGGGATGTCGGCGAGGCGGGCGTAGCAGCGTTCCCCGAGCACCGACTCGAAGCGCGGGTTGACCGGCACGATGCGGTAGCCGTGCTGCTGCAGGTAGCGGGCAACGCCGTGGCTTGGCCGGTTTTCCTTGGCCGACAGGCCCACCACCGCGATGGTGCGGCACTCGGTGAGGATGCGGCGGAGGTCGGTGGTCACGTCGTTCATGAGGGCATCCCCGATGCCAAGGGTTGAGGCCTGCGGCGTGCGGACGCTTCGGTGATCATGGGGCATTGCCCGGGCCGAATTCCGCGTCGACGACAAGGGTGGAATTTTCAAGGTGTCGTGGCAAGCCGTCTCGGGTTGCCGCGGCCGGTCGCGCCGCAGGATTTTCGGAAGCGCGGCATGGCCCCCGGGCGGCCGCAGCGCGACCGGCCGCCTGAACGCACAACGGTCGGGCACGGCGCTTGCGTACCAAGCCTACGCGGGCCAGCGGCCAACAGGGCGGCGAATGCGGGCACGCGATCCATGCGCCGCGCAGACCGCGCCCCACAGCGCCGGCGCCCAAACGGAGGGTTGAACGATGACACTGCGCACCCTGCTGCTCGATCTGGGCGGCGTCTTCTACCAGGGCGACGACCTCATTCCGGGGGCGCTCGACGCACTGGCCCGGCTGCGTGCCAGCGGTCTGGCGCTGCGCTTCGTCACCAACACCACGCGCCAGAGCCGCGCCGCCCTGCTGCGGGAACTGGCCGGGCGCGGCATCGTCATCGCCGAGGACGAACTGTTCACCCCGGCGGCCGCGGCCCGCGACCTGCTGCTCGCCCGCGGCCTGCGCCCGCTGCTGCTGATCCATCCCGAACTCGCCCCCGATTTTGCCGGTCTCGACAGCGCCCAACCCAACGCCGTGGTGGTGGGCGACGCCGGCGATCATTTCCGCTACGCCACCCTGAACCATGCGTTTCGGCTGGTGCATGGCGGCGCCCCGCTGCTGGCGCTGGGTCGCAACCGCTATTTCCAGGAAGCGGACGGCCTGTCGCTCGACGCCGGCCCCTTCGTCGCCGCGCTCGAGTACGCCGCCGGCGTGGCGGCAGAACTGCTCGGCAAGCCGGCGCCGGCGCTGTTTGCCGCCGCGCTGCGTGCCGCCGCCTGCCCGCCGGGCGCCGCCGTGATGATCGGCGACGATGTCGAAGCCGACGTCAACGGCGCCCTCGTTGCCGGCCTGCGCGGCATCCTGGTCAAGACCGGCAAATACCGGCCCGGCGATGAGGCACGGCTGGCGCCAGGCGGCGCGGTGGCCGACGACATCGGCGCGGCGGTGACCGTGCTGGGCGTTGGCTGAACGGGGAGCGCCAGCCTCTCACCGCCGCCGCTTCAGTCAAGTCATGAACTTGCGTGTCCTGCGGGAACTCGCAGCGGGCTGCGATCCAGCGGCCATCGCCGGCCCTTCCTGATATTCATGGTGATCTCGTGCCGGATCGATCGATCCGCCGAGACTGCTGTCTCTTTGACGCGTGCATCCGCTGGAGACTTCGCTCGACGCTCACCGCATTCAGCGGAAGCGATAAAAGGTCGATAGTTTCGGACAAGGTGCCCGTGCATCCGGGCCGAAAATGCGGGTCGATTGCGAGCGTCCTGATGGGAAAAAGAAACAACGCCCAAGTCTTCGGAGATTTGTTCAAGATTGCCGCAATGCTGCCATGGTGGGCCGGGCTCCCGCTGGCTGCTGTAGCTTACGGTGTTCTGCACCACTACGCGGTTGCCGAATTGCCGATCCACGTAGCGCCGCAGCAAATTAGCCAGTTGATCATCCCCGCAGCGCTCAAGGGCTTGGCCATGTATGGCCAATATATCGTCCCGCTACCCTTCGTGGCCGGCGCAGCGGCGTCATTTCTCGGGCGACGCAAGCGCAGCGGGCTAGTCCGTGCCGTGGCGGCCGATTGCTCCGGTGGGGCCATGCGCGCCATGGACTGGCGGGACTTCGAACGGCTCGTGGGCGAAGCCTTTCGGATGCGCGGCTTTGCAGTGACGGAAACAGGCGGGGTCGCTGACGGAGGCATCGACCTGAAGCTCCGCCGGGGCGGCGAATCCTTTCTCGTACAGTGTAAGCAGTGGCGGGCCGCCGCCGTGTCCGTTGGCGTCGTTCGCGAACTCTATGGCGTCATGTCAGCCGAGGGCGCCACAGGAGGATTCGTCGTCACCTGCGGACGATTTACACGCGATGCCCAGTCTTTTGCCCAAGGGCGCAGCATCGAGTTGATCGATGGCCCGGCGCTCACTGGGATGATCGAAACGACCCGGAAGGCTAGCGTAGTCTCTCCGCCCAGCCAGCCACATTCCACGCAGGCCGGATCTCCGCCAAAGCCGTCGCAGGTTCCGAGTTGTCCCCACTGCGGCAGCGCCATGGTCAAGCGTACAGCCGCGAAAGGACCGCACCCCGGGCGGTCTTTTTGGGGCTGCCCCAGCTACCCCCGGTGTCGTGGTATCCGGCCGATCTTGTGAGCCAACTCAGCCACTTGGTGCAGGCCGCAGCATACCGTAGCGTACCGCCAAGCTCCGACCGAATTTCCCGCCAAGTACATACGTAAGCTTCCCCGTCAAGCAGGCACTTCAAAAGTAGAACCATCGGCGGTTAGTTGTCGGTACTTGGCGGGCGTCAGCTTCGACGCAGCGCCCCGATCGGGGTCCATGGAGGCGGAAGAACCCCGCCCGCCTCCATCCGTGGCGACCTTAGACCTCGAGGTTCGCCAGTTCGGCGTAGGCCTTGCGCAGCCAGACCTTGACGCGCTGGCGCTCCAGCAAACCCAGTCCGGTGAGTTCCTTGTCGCCGCTGTGGGCCGCTGCCCAGAAGCTGGTGCTGCGCGCATCGATGCGGGCCATCGCCGAGTCGTGCAATCGCGGCACCGTGGCCACCCGGGCCCCCAGTGCCAGGGCGCGTTCCTTCTGGCCGGATTTCTCGAGGATGTCGAAGTCGTCACCCCGAAGCTGGTTGAGTACCAGGACATAACCGAGTTGGTTGTCGAAGCGATCCAGCAGCTTGCTCAACAAGTCCACTGAATCCTTGCCCGAGTCCATCACATGCCAGTAACGCACGGCGATGCCGGATTCGTGCGCCAGCTCCAGCATCCCGGACTCTTCCATCCACTGCACCAGGGGCTGGTGGGTCTGCGCCGCCAGATCCACGATGATCCGCCGATCGGCATCGTCCGTCGCCGATTCGACCACGGCGTCCAGGCTTTCGTAACGGTCGATCACCACCGGCGAGGCGTAATCGGGATAAAACCGCAGCAAGGCGCCATGCGAACGGTCCGAGTCGAATCCCAGGAACGGCATGTTGTGGTCGATAAAGTATTGAGCCAGCAGGCGCGCGACCAAGGATTTCCCCACGCCGCCCTTCTCGCCGCCAATGAAATGAATCGTTGCCATGGAAATCGCGCTCCTGAGTGAAGGGTTTTCGGGAAATTCTGCAATTTTGAATCAAGGCACCATCAGCAGGGCGCCCGGCGGGAGCAAGCCTAGCGTAAGCCCAGGTGCGCATGATGACAGATTCTTGATGGTGACAGGGCTGGAGGGCTCAAGGGCTCGAGAATGCTGTCCTATTCCGCTGAACCCCGCTTCTTGATTTGTATGAGTAGTCTTTCTGCTTGGGCCTCTGCGGCGATACGAGAGTCGGCATCGAGCCGTTTATCGCAATAGAGCTGTTTGTTGCTGACGTCGGTAGAGTCCACGCTCGGAGAACCCGAGTTTAAGATAACAAGGCGCCAAGCACACCCCAAGATTGGGTTCAAGGGTGGGGCGCCATAGTTTCCACCCGTTAGCCAGTAGGCGATGTTACGTTGCGCCTGATAGTTACCAGCCATCGCTTTCTTTTCCAATGCTTCGTACTCATTCATAGATGAGGCGGAAGAAAAAGCAGAAACAAGCGACGCCGAACAAAAGATCAATGACTTACTCACAAATTGTCTTTCATCGGCAAAGAGATGGGCAAAGTACCTAACGCAAAGCTAAGCCAACCGCTGGAGTGTGCCGGAGGCGGGTCGGTTTAGGCGCAAAATCAGGCTAAGCGCTACTCTTCTTTGCCAAATCCACTGAGAGCATAACCATGTCCCTAATTTGAATTCCATTTTCATATATCGGATCTTTGTAATTATCCACGAAGAAATTCTTTCTGACATTGAAAATCTCGAAGCCAGACTTTTTATAAAATTCCATTTCTTTAAAGCACTGGTCGCACGTGCCAACAAGTAACTTATTAAGACCCCTGATCCCGGCAATTTCTTTTATGTAGCCCAGCAGCATTGTTCCAACCCCATTCCCTTGCAGCCCCTCCATTACGGCGATATTTTTAATCTCTACGGTATATTCTTCTTCTGCCTTTAAGATAAATGCAGCTATTATTTTTTCCGCAATTTCGGCAACAAAGACTTCTCCATTATGTATGTTTTTATCTATTGACTCTCTTGTGTCGTCAGAAAGCAATAACAAATCATAGGGGGCTTGTTCATTTTTACGGAGAGGCCTTATTTTCATTCCAGGCATCCTTGTGCGTAATTGGGGCGGGTGCAATAGGGCGCAGACCACAGTTTCTATCGAGTCCCGAAAAAACGCCGTGGTCTGTTACCTGGGCTGCTGGGGTAGGCTTGGAGTTATCGGGTACGTTTGATGATGAACCCATTTTCAATTTTCTCAAACCCAACCTTGGGGTAATACGCCATCGCTTCAGGTGCAGATAGCAGGACAAGCGCCACCTCTTCCCCAATAGCCGAGCGAACGCGCGCAATAAGTTCACGTCCGATGCCGTGCTTCTGAAACGACTTGTCCACGGCGAGATCGGACAGGTAGCAACAATAGCTGAAATCAGTCAGGGCGCGGCATACTCCAACGAGCTTGCCGTCGTGCCAAGCGGAGAAAATCAGGTTTGCGTTGGAAAACATACGCTCAATCCGAGCCAAATCATTGATGGGGCGACGAATGCCCGATGCATCAAAAACCGCAGCTACATCAGGAGCGGCAAGAGGAAAATTATGACGGTATTCAATCGCTGACATAGACGCCTTCCGTTCAAATGCACCCGACCGGCGAAAGCGGGTTAATTCGCTGTAGCCGGCCGGGTGCAATGCAGTGTCGGACACCCAGCCTTATTTCTCCATGACCACGTTCCAGGGGCCATCTGCCTGAATGAAGAACACGGCGGGCTCTTTGCCTTCGACCTTTGCAATGTGCGGTGCCTTGTCGGTCAAGGCGAAATACGCTCCCGGGCCGAGTTTGTAGTCCTTGCCATCCGCGGTGAGTGTGATCGCACCCGACACCACCGTGACGTAATGATCCGTGTCGTGATGATGCATCGGCGTCACCAGACCGACCGGATACGACAGGAAGAAACGACTCGCGCCTTTCTCCATGTCGCCGGATACGGGAGCGGCCTTTATGCCGTTCCCCATGTCTTTCCATTTGAGATCGGCTTTCGTCATCACGACTGCCGATCCATCGGCGACAGCGAGCATCGGTAACCCCGTCATCAGCGCCGCTGCAAGCGAGATGACGCGTGCGTACCTGGAAGTCATTTGGTTGCTCCTTTTACAAGTGGAAGCAATTGAGGGCCGCTTCCTGATGCCCAGCGTAGTGCCAAGAAATCTCTGCAATAGCTGTCGTGAGGAGAGTTGATCGAGGAAAACGCTCCGTTGAATCAGCCGGACGTCGTGATGTCGGATCGACAGTGGCGGCTCAGGACAGCGCATCGGCAATGCTGCGCCATTGGCGGTTCTCGACCCACGCAAAGCGGCAGCGTCCGCCGCTGCGTCGCGCCCACAGCTCCCCGATGCGCTGCTTCTCGCGGCTGTCGCGGTTGTCGGAGATGTGCGCGCCCTTGTACTCCACGGCGAGCAGCAGACCGTCCGTCATCTGCACCACGAAGTCCGGGTAAAAGCGGTCCGACGCGGTTTGCAGCCAGAACGAGGTTGGCTTGCGCTCCACGTTGCGCACCCACCACGCCACGCCGGCAAGCTCGTTCGCGATGAACTGGGCGCACTCGAATTCCTCGCCCGCGCTCTTGAGATTGCCGATCACCGGGAAGAAATGGCGGCGCAGCGCGACGAAGCCCGTGTACGGCAGGTCGTAGGCATAGCGCCCCGGCTCCAACGCCACGGCGTGCTCGTCGCGCACGGCAAATGCGCCCTCGTCGTCAAACAGCCCGTCGAACACCTGCTGCTTGGCCTGCACCAGCCCGGCCGCCAGCTTGCGTTCCAGCGCGCCGCGCAGGCGGAACTTGCGGTAGGCGAGTTCGTCCAGCGGGAAACCGCGCGTCTCGATCAGATGCGCCACCGCTGCGTCGATCCAGGCCACCTTCTGGTCGCGGTCCGCGTAGGCGCAGCTCAGATTGCGGTCGAGCCAGTAGACCAGATCGGTCTGCTGCCAGCCCTGTTCGCGCCCGAACAGCGCGAGTTGGCTGTCGAGCCGGTCGTACACATCGCACTGGATCTTTTCCAGTTGCGAGACGCTGAGCGAGGCGCGGCGCATGGCTTCCACGTCGTGGGCGAAATCGGCTTCCGTGAGCTTGCTGTCGAACTCGGTGATTTCCCAATCCGCATCCAGCAGCGGCGTTTCGTCGAACACCTCGAACAGGCCGTACTGCGTGTAGCCCAGCAGCGGGATGCGCGCCGTGCGGCCGAGTTCGGCCGGCGTGGGCTCGCGGGCGGGCGGCGCGACGGCCAGCGCGAGCGCCGTATCCAATCCCTCGCGCACCGCCTGCACGGCGGTCGGCTGCGTGAAGGTTTCCGCCAGTTGCTGGCTCTGTCTGGGTGCGAGACCGCCTTTCACCGTCAGCGTGCCGCGCTCGGGCGATACCTCCACCCGGTCGCGCAGCGCCTTGGGTAGAGCCGCCAGCGCCGTGGGGTCCGGCAGCGCCACGCCATCATCCAGCGGCGGCAGCGGGATGACGACGTCCGCCGCCGGCGCGAACAGGTCGCCGGCCGGGAAATACGGCGCGGTGCGGATCAGTTCGCGGGTGTCGAGCCGCTCGAAACCGTTCTGCACCAGCCCGTCGCGCAGCCCCTGCACCGTGGCCGCGAGTTCGGACGACACCACATAGGCGTAACTGCGGTTCAGCGCCTCCTGCTGCTTGCGCGTCACATGCGGCATGCGCAGCACGCGCCCCAGCACCTGCTCCACCGCCGTGCTGGAGGTGGTGTTGCGGAAGGTGAACAGCACGTAGGCGAACGGGCAATCCCAGCCCTCGCGGAGCTTGTCCACGGTAATGATGAACTGCGGATAGTCGGCATCGCCCAGCCGCCTGCCGGCCAGCTCGTCCACCGCGCCGGTGGCGATGGCGATGCACTCGGGCGCGATGGCAAAGTCGTCGATCAGATGCTGCTTCACCCGCTCCGGCGTGAAGGTCTCCTTGCCGTCCGCCCGGCGCTCGGCCTGGATCAGCATCACCACCGGCGCGATGGTCTCGCCGGTCGCCTGCCGCTCCGCTTCCGCCGCCTGCTCCAGTCGCCGCAGCCGGCCGATGGCCTCGGTCAGTGACACCCGCCACTCGGGGTGGACGGCCAGCTCCAGCGGCAGCTTCAGCATGTCTTCGGCCTGCAACGTCGCGGCCGACACGCTGCGCAGCACGTTCGAGGGCTGGCTGTCGCGGTCCGGTGTGGCGGTCAGCTCCAGCACGCAGGCCGGCTCGAAGCGCGCCAGCGTATCCACCGCCAGCGGCGTGCCCTGGTTGTGCGCCTCGTCCACGATCACGAACGGCCGGCGCCGGCGGATCACCTCCACCAGCGACCGCTCGCCGTCCGCGGCGCCGGTGAAGTGCGCCATCAGCGCGCCGTTCTGGCGGTAGACGCGCAGCCCGTCCGCGCTGTCGCGCTTGAAGCTCTGCATGGTGGCCACGATGATCGTGTTGCCGGTGTCCAGCGTGGCCGGCTGCACCGACAGGGCCGCGTCGATGTCCAGCACGTGCACTGCGCCGAACAGCGCGCGCATGTCCTCGTGCAGCAGTTCGCCCGGCGTCGTCAGCGCGCGCAGGGTCTGCTCGCGGATCGGCTCGGACGGCACCAGCCACAGCACCAGCGCGTGCTCGGTGGCCAGAAACTGCTCGTTCACACGGCGGATGGCCTGCCCGGCGAGCCGCGTCTTGCCGCCGCCGGTCGGCACCCGCAGGCACACATAGGGCGTCAGCGGCGCGCCCGGCAGCGGGTGGTAGGGCAGGGCATAGCCGAAATGCGCGTACGTCGATTCGGCGAACGCCGCCGCCGGGTCCTTCAGTTCGCGGCAGCGGGCGAGAAAGGCAGCGAAATCGTCCAGCAACTGCGCCTGATAGGTTTTCAGTTCGCTCATGCGTCCTCCCCGTAACGGGAGGCGGCTTCGTTGATGCTTGCAACCGCGGACTCGGGTGGCGGCGCGATCAGTCGGAGCTGGCCGTCTTCGCCGATGACGAGCAGCGTCCCGGTCTGACGCGCCACCTCGCGCGCGCGCCGCGCGGCCCGTTTCAACGCCTCGTAAGAAGCCGGAATGTCCGCATGGCGGGCACTGTCCAGAGGTCGCAGGCTCATGGTTTTTCGCTCCAGTCCAACAGTCGTGGTTGCGCCCCGGCGTTGTCGTACAGCACCCAGGCGTCGACCACGGGGGCGTAGAGCCGGTGAAAGTTCTCCCGCCCCACTGCGAAGCGCCGGCGGATGGTGGCGGGCGGTATGTCGTGGCCGCCCTGCTTCACGCGCTGGGCGACACGGGCGATCGCCTCGTCGGGGGAATTGAGTTGCAGAAAGATCAGCTCGACCGTGTAGCCGGCCGCCTGCCAGCGCTTTATCCAGCGCAGGTACACGCGGCCGGACAACGTGGTCTCGAACGCAAAGCTCTCGCGGGCGGCGAAATGCCGGGCCATCGCGTCCAGCATGAGTCGGGCCGCCTGCACGGCGGCGCGCTCCGGGGCAAAGGGCGCCAACCCTGCGGCGATGAGGTCTGCGTTGATGAAGACCGGGCAGGCCGCCTCATTGGGCAGAAACTCGCGCGCAAAGGTGGTTTTCCCCGCGCCATTGGGTCCGGCGATGACGATGACCTTGGGCGCCGTCAAAACCACGTCTTCACCGCCAGTTCATAAGGCAATTGCTGGAACGTGATGCCGAGCGCGGCGAGTCGTTTCCGATCGAAGCGCGTGCGCGCGCCGTACACCACGCGCGGCCCGGCAAAGCCCGGCGGCGTTGCGTTCAAGAGCGCCAGCGTGCGCTGGTTCAGCACGTTGCCGCCGAGGTCGGAGCGGTCCTTCAGGATGCCGTTGTAGAGCAGATAGACCGCGCGGCCGGCGTGAATGCCCAGCAGCGGCGAGCGCCCATCGCCCGGCCCGGTTCCGGCCGCGGAAAGCGAGGGCGCGGAACCGGCGCCGGTTTCCAGAAACCACACGAATTCGGCCAGTTGCGCAAACGTCACATCGGGCCGGATGGCGCCGTCGGCACGGAACAGCGGCTCCGCCGACAGCCGGCAGAACTGAAAGCCGCCGCCTAGGCCCGGCACCCGATTTTTCTCCCTCTCCCCGTGGGAGAGGGCCGGGGTGAGGGCCTCTTCATCGGCGCTGCCGGTGGCACCCTCACCCCCAACCCCTCTCCCGCTGGCGGGAGAGGGGAGTGTGGCCTGGCCGCGCGTGTAGCCCTGCGCCACGCGGCGCACGCGCTCGGCGGTGACGTTCTGCGCAATGTTTTCGTCCATTTCGACCAGGATGAAGCGGCGGTTGCCGCCGTCTTCGGCGTTCTGCTTGAGCACCGCTTGGCCGGTGGTGCCGGAGCCGGCGAAGCTGTCGAGCACCAGCGAGTTGGTGTCAGTGGCGATTTGCAGGATGCGCTGGATCAGATCAATCGATTTGGGTGTATCGAACGATGCGCTTGTCCCCATAATTTCAAGTACCGACTTCGTTGCTGAATCTGTAGTTCCGACTTCTTTAGCTTGCCAAAGAGTATGCGGCGTCAAGCCGCGACTCACCTCTCCTAAAAACTTCTTCTGGCGAGGTACGTTGTTTCCGTTGGGGCCGAAGTAGATGCGATTGTCGGCGACGAGTTCTTCAAACCGCGGCTTGGTAACGATCCAGCATCTGCCTTGCGGTGGATTCAGAACTCGTCCGCTTGGTGTTGATATTGAGTAAAACTGGGCAGCCGTTCCGTGTCCCGCTTGAGCGTTCAGAGAAACTGACTGCCATGCCCCGCGCGGATCGTTGTCGGGATTCTTGTGCCGATCTCTCGCTTCTTGGCTCAAAGGCAGCTCACCCCTGGTTTTCTCGAAAAGTGGGAGTCTTCGTGCGTAGCACAACACGTAATCGTGACTGAAGGAAAAGACTCGACGGTTCTCTCTAGTGGTGCGCTTCTCCCAAATAAACGTGGCAGCGAAGTTTTCAGCCCCGAAAATCTCATCCATCAGCAGCCGCAGCGTCGCTACCTCGTTGTCGTCGATGGAGACGAAAATCGCGCCGTCCTCACGCAGAAACTGCCGCAGCAACACCAGCCGCGGATACATCATGCACAGCCAGCGGTCGTGGCGGTCCAGCGTCTCGCCCTCGCGGCCGACCACCTCGCCCAGCCAGCGGCGAATCTCCGGGCTGTTGACGTTGTCGTTGTAGGCCCAGCCTTCGTTGCCGGTGTTGTACGGCGGGTCGATGTAGATGCACTTCACCTGGCCCGCGTAGCGCGGCAGCAGGGCTTTCAGCGCGTGCAGGTTGTCGCCCTGCACGATGAGGTTGTTCGGCGCATCCGCGCCGCCGTCGGCATCGCCGCAAGACAGCGCCGGCACCGGCTCCAGCAGGCGGAACGGCACGTCCTTGTGGTGCCGGACGACGGCGTCCTTGCCGATCCAGTTGAGCACGGGCATGAAAAAATCCTGTGTCCGGGTGGAGGAATCGTATCGTGCCGGGCAAGGCGCTGCGCGGCCAAGGCACGATTTTGCCTGTGCGAAACGCTTTTCGCCTCTCTGGAAAGCCGCGCCGATCCGTCGGCGCGCGCTCAGCGCCGCCGAGACAGCCGCAGCAGGCGGTCGAGGTGGCGTTTGCTGCCCCAGGCGCCGATCGCGATGCAGGCCAGCCCCGCGAGACGGGCGAGGACGACTTCGGGCAGGGCGTTGCCGTCGGGCGGCCAGAAGGTGCCGCTGGGGCCGGCGGGAAGGGGCTGAAGGCTGCGGTAGAAGGCCAGTGCGAGCAGGCCGATGCCGAGAACCCACCATTTGCGGCGGTGGCGCTCGACGGCGCCGGGTGCGGATTCGGACGGCGGGGACGGGGGCGATTCGGACATGGGGTCACCGATCTCCGGGGCGATGGTGGCCGCCCCGAAGATCGGCACCCGAAGGTTCATTTCCCGTGGTGATGGGCGGCGTGGACGGCCTGGAAGGCGGCTTCGAAATCCAGCACCTTGCCGCCGAAGCCCTTGGCGAAGCGCTCGGCTTCGTCTTTCTTGGCGAACGCCAGGAAGGACGGCTCGCAGCAGGCGGTGAAGCTCGATCCACGCACATAATAGGCAGCGCGGGCGTCGATTTCATCCCCGCGCAGGAAGTCGAAAGTCTTGACTTTGGTGTCCTTGGGCGCGTCTTTGAGCATCGCCAGTCCGCAGCCGGCGCAGCCCAAGCGTTCTTCCTTGCCGTCGGGCTGGACGAGCACGAAGCCCACGTGCGCGTTGGTCATTTCCTTGCCGCACATGCCGCACATGCCGCACATGCCGCAGGTCGCGGGTTCGTCGGTCCCCTGCGCGGCCAGGGCCATGCCCGGAGCGCCGGCCGCCAAGCCGCATGCCAAGGCCAGTCCCATGATCCAGTGCCTGATTCGCATCGATGGTCTCCTCGTGATGGTCCAAGATCCGGTGTCAGGGAAAGTGTGCGTGGGGCGGCGCTGCGGGGGCTTGATCCGCATCAAGAAGCGCCGCCACGGGACGCATCGCCTTCGCCAGCAGGGCGCAGGTGCCATAGACCACGAGGCCGGCGAACACGATGTCGCTGAGGAAATGCCCGCCCGCCGCCATGCGCCAGAAGCCGATCGTGCCGCCCGCCGCGAGTCCGGCGAGCAGCCAGGCGCGACGGCGGCGCGGATCGACGAAGGCGCCGGCCATGAGGAAAAAGGCCAGCGCCGCATCGCCGCTGACGAAGCCGCAGTTGCTGTCGCATTCGTGCGTGGGGGCGAGCGGCGGGGTATAGCGCTGCGGGCCGCCGAACTCGGCGACATAGCTCGGCCGCGCCCGGCCCCAGTGTTCCTTCAGGCCCAGATTGACGATGAGTCCGGGCCCGACCAGCAGTGCCAGCAGCAGATAGAGCCAGCCGCGCCGGGGCAGTCCCCGCCACCGGCCGCCGGCGCGGGTGCGCATCAGGCCGATCAGGAAGACCAGCAGCGCCCCGGCGCCGGCAAGGCGCACGCCGCGCTTCTGCCAGAGGCTGATGGGCAGATCGGTCCACCAGAACTCGCGCGGGGCGAGGTAGAACTGGCGCGCCGTCCACAGGTCGAGCGCGGGCCAGCGCCAGAACAGGACGCCCAGCACGAGGCCGAGACACAGCGCGGGATAGACGGGCAGGCTCCGGTTCATGGTGCGTCGCTCCGGGTGGGGTAGCCGGTAAAGCCCTGCAGGCGATAGAGCGCGTGGATGCGCGCCCGGCCGCCTTGGGGCTGCAATGCCCCGCCCAGCGATTCGACATGGGCGAAATGGGGCAGGATGGCGGCCGTCTGCGCGGGGGAGCCGATCAGCAGCCAGGCGGGACAGGCGGCGTGCGCAAGGTCGCGGGTGAGATCGAAGTGATCGCGAATCGGGCCGGGCGGATGCCACTTGACGATTGGCGCGGGCCGCGGCAAGGCGTAGTAGGCCATGGCGGCGGCGGTGGCGCGATCCGCGACCAGCACGCAATCGGCGGGATAGCGCAGGCGCCAGGGGGCGACCTCGCGGCCCAGCGCCTCCCAGCCGCGCAGCCGCTTGAACGGATCGGCGCGCAGCGGGAAGCGGGCATCGTCGTCACCCCAGCGCAGCACGGCGCCGGCCAGCGCCAGCCCCAACAGGACGTTCAGCGCCAGCGCCGTGCGCAGCGCCGGCCGCCAGCGGCAGGCCAGGAGGCCCCGCGCCGCCAGGATCGACCCGGCCACGTAGGCGCTCACCGCCCAGTTGGCATTGGCGCCGGCGATCGCGGCCAGCGCCAGGTAAAAGACCAGCACCGGCGCGGTGAACCAGAGCAAGCGCCGAACGTGGGGATCGGCGGGCGGACGCAGCGCCATGACGAGGCCGAGAAACACCCCCGGCCCCAGCAGCGCGGCCTGGCTGGCGAGGAAGCCGAGCAGCGCGCCCGGACGCAGGCCCGCGCCGCCCAACTCGGCGTCCGCGCCGGTGTGCCGGTAGCTGACGAACTGATGGATGGCGTTCCAGACGAGATTGGGCGCATAGCAGGCGCCCGCGACGATCAGGGCCAGCGCCGCGCCGCGCCGGGACGTGCGGCCGCCGCTCAGCGCATGCCCCAGCCAGCCGAGCAGGAAAAACGCCATGGCGTACTTGGCGAGCAGGCCCAGCCCCAGCGCCAGTCCCAGCGCCGGCCACCAGAGGCCGCCGCGCCGCTCGGCCTCGATCAGGGCATAAAGCGCGGCGCTCCAGAAGAACAGCAGGGGCGCATCGGTCGAGATGAGCAGGCTGGAAAAGCCGACGGCCGGCAGGGTGAGGTAGACGAGGGCGGCGGCAGCCCCGGTGCGCGCGTCGTAGAGCGCCCGGCCGGCGAGCAGGATGAAGCCCGCCGTGCCGGCATGCAGCAGCGGCGAGGCGAGGCGCACGGCCCATTCGCCGTCCCCGGCAAGGCGGGTCGTGAGCGCGATCAGCCAGGCGATCAGCGGCGGCTTGGAGTAATAGCCGGCGGCCGGCTGAGTGGACCACAGCCAGTACTGCGCCTCGTCCACGAACAGATCCAGCGGCGAGGCCACGAGTAGCGCGATGCGCAGGGCGGTCAGCAGGGCGATGACGCCCAGCACGAACGATGCGCCGGTCGGGGCCCGGGCGCGCGAGACGGGGCGTGGCGCAGCTTGCATGGGGTCGCTTGTCGAGTCATCGGCCTTTCACATGGGAGCGATAGGCTAACGGGCTTTCGCGACGATTCCGTGAAGGCCGCCATGCCTGTCCCGCCCGCTCCATTCCTGCGCGCCGCTGTGGCCCGGCTGCTGCTGTTATTAGGCGCGCTGGCGCTGTTCCTGCCCGGCTTCTTCAGCCTGCCGCCCACCGATCGGGACGAATCGCGCTTTGCCCAGGCCAGCCGGCAGATGCTGGAAGACGGCGACTACCTGCACATCCGTTTCCAGGAACAGGCCCGGCTCAACAAGCCGGCCGGCATCTACTGGCTGCAGGCCACCGCGGCGCGACTGGCCGGCGCGGGCTGGGACAATCCCATCTGGCCGTATCGCCTGCCGTCGCTGTTGGGGGCGCTGGCGGCCGTGGCCCTGACGGCGCGGCTGGGGGAACGCATGGGCGCGCCCGGCACGGGCTGGCGCGCCGGCGCGCTGCTCGCGCTGACCGTGCTGCTGGGCGTGGAAGCCCGGCTGGCCAAGACCGATGCCGTCCTGCTGGCGCTGGTGGTGGCGGCCCAGGCGGCGCTGTGGGTCATCTATCAGGCCCGTCGGGCCGATCGCCCTGCGCCCTGGCCGGCGGTGCAGGGATTCTGGCTGGCGCAGGCCGCCGCGCTGCTGGTGAAGGGGCCGATCGCCCTGCTGGTGTCGGTGCTCACGGTGCTCACCCTCGCGCTGGCCGACCGCGATGCGCGGCTGTGGCGCGCGCTGCGGCCGGGCTGGGGCGCGCTGTGGTTCGCCGTGCTGGTGCTGCCCTGGCTATGGGCCATCCACCGGGCGAGCGACGGCGCGTTCTGGCACGACGCCGTGGCGCGCGATCTGCTCGCCAAGGCGGCGCGCGGGCAGGAATCGCATGGCGCGCCGCCGGGCACGCATCTGCTGCTGACGCCGCTGACGCTCTGGCCCGCGGTGCTGCTGCTGGCGCCGGGTCTGGCGGCCTGCTGGCGCGCCCGCGCCGAGCCCGCCGCGCGGTTCCTGCTGGCCTGGGCGCTGCCCTGCTGGCTGTTGTTCGAGCTGATCCCCACCAAGCTGCCGCACTACATCCTGCCGACCGTGCCGGCCTTGTGCCTGATGGCGGGCGTGCTGCTCGGGGGTCCGCAGGCTGCCGCGCCGGCATGGAGCCGCTGGCTCGGCCGGGCGCTGTGGGCGCTCGGTGCCCTGCTGCTGTCGGGTCTGACCGTGTGGCTGCCGCGCGCGGCGGGTGAGCCGGTGGGCGGTTTCGCCCTCGCGGCCGGCATGATGGTCGCGGGCGCGGCGGTGCTGTTGGCGCTGGGGCGCCGCGGACCGGCGCTGGGGCTGGCCGGGCTGCTGCCCGCGGGTCTGGTGCTGGGGCTGATGCTGCCGCGGCTCGATGCGCTCTGGCCCAGCCGCGAGGTGGCGCGGCAACTGCGGGCGCAGGGCGTCACGGCGCCGCTCATCGCCGCCGGCTACACCGAGCCCAGTCTCGTGTTCTGGACCGGCCGCGCCACGACGCTGTTGAGTGACGGGGACGCGGCGGCCGGCCGGCTCCTGCGCGAACCGGGGCGGCCCGTCTTGGTGGACGAGCGGCGGGAAGCGGCATTTCTGGCGGCGCTGGCCGCCGCGGGCGCGGGCGCCGAGCCGCTGGCGCGCATCGCCGCGCGCGACCTCAACGGCGGCGCTCCGCTGCGCTTGACGCTCTATCGTCTGGCCGGGGCGGCGCGATGAGTCGCGGTGGGGGCGGTGGCGACGGGGCGAACCGCGTCCTGCGGGGTCCGTTCCGTTGCGGCGCGCTGATCCTCGGCTGGGCGCTCGCCATGGCGCTCTGCATCCTCTGGATCGATCGTCCGCTGGCCTGGGTTTTCCGCCGCCGGACGTTTTTCTTCGACGGGCTGGCCTCCTGGATCACGCACGCGGGCGACTCGCTCTGGGTCCTGTCCGCGGCGGCGCTGGGCGGCCTGCTGGGCCTGCTGGCGCAGCGGCTCGCAGCCGCGCCGGCCATGCGGGCGCAGGCGCAGCGGCTGAGTCTGGCGTGTGCGTTCGTGTTTATCAGCGTCGCCAGCTCCGGCGTGCTGGTCAACGGCCTCAAGTACGTCTTCGGCCGGGCGCGGTTCAATGCGCTGATGCTGCGGGGGGAGTACGGGTTCTATTTCTTTCAGGGCGGCTACGACTTCAGCTCTTTCCCCTCCGGTCATGCCAACACGGCGCTGGCGCTCGCCGTCGCGTTGGCCTGCCTGTGGCCGCGCGGGCGGCGGCTGTTCCTGCTGGCCGGTGTGCTGCTGGCGTCCAGCCGGGTGGTGCTGACGGCGCATTATCTGAGCGATGCCCTGGCGGGCGGCGCGCTCGGCGCGTGGACCACCCGGCTGTGGTGGCGATGGTTCACGCGGCGCTATGCGCTGCTGCGACCGGCTGGCCCGGCCGGCGACACGGCGGGCGCCGATCAGTGCGTGGCGGAAGACGGCGGCGGTGTGTCGTCGGCGAGGAGCTGGCCGACGTCGACCGCGTCGAAGCGGTAATCGCGCCCGCAGAATTCGCAGGTGACCGAGATGCTGCCCTGCTCGCGCAGGATGTCGTGCAGTTCCTCGCTGCCCAGTTGACGCAGCATGGCGGCCACGCCTTCGCGGGAGCAGCGGCAGCGGAAGCTGACCGGTGCGGGCTCGAACAGCCGCACGTTCTCCTCGGCGAACAGCCGGCGCAGCAAGGTCTCGGCCGGCCATTGCTGCAGCTCGGCCGCGCTCAGGGTGTCGAACAACTGGCTGCAGCGGTTCCAGGCGTCGGGATCGGCGCTCTCCCCCGGCATGCGCTGGAGCAGCAGTCCGGTGACGGTGTGCTCGGTCACGGCAAAGCGCAGCCGGGCTGGGAGTTGTTCGGACTGGGTGAAATAGTGCTCGAGGGCGCCCGCGAGATCCTCCCCGACCAGCGGCACGACCCCCTGATAGCGCTCGTGCGGCTTGCGCCCCTCCAGCGCCAGCAGCAGCCGGCCATGCGCACCGAAACCGATCTCGTCGCTCGGCAGGCCGGCGTCGTAGCGGGCGGTGGCGCGCAGGTGCAGCAGGTGATCGCACTGCGCCAGCACGAGGCGCAGCGGCCCGTCGCCCTCGATCTGCAGGTTGAGCCGGCCTTCGAACTTCAGTCCCGCGGTCAGCAGGGCGCTGGCCGCCATGGCCTCGCCGAGCAGGCGTCGCACCGGCGCCGGATCGACGCGGCGCGATTGTGCTTCCTGCCAGGTGGCGTCCAGGCGCACCCATTGCCCGCGGATCGGGAAATCCTCGAACAGGAAGCGGTAGAGACGGTCGCCGTCCGCCATCTCAGCCGTCCAGCTTGCGGCGCAGGAGGTCGTTGAGCTGGGCCGGGTTGGCCTTGCCGCCCGTGGCCTTCATCGCCTGGCCGACGAAGAAGCCGAACAGCTTGTCCTTGCCCGCGCGGTACTGGTCGCGCTGGGCCGGGTTGTCGGCGATGATCTGGTCGATGATGGCCTCCAGCGCCCCGGTGTCGGTGATCTGCCGCAGGCCCAGCCGGTCGATGATGGCGTCGGTGTCGCCGCCCTCGCTCCAGAGCACGTCGAACACCTGCTTGGCGATCTTGCCCGAGATGGTCTCGTCGCTGATGCGCACCAGCAGGCCGGCCAGTTGCGCGGCGCTCACCCGGCTCTGGGTGATGTCGAGGTTGCCCTCGTTGAGCCGCGCGGCCAGCTCGCCCATGACCCAGTTGGCGGCCAGCTTGGCGTCGGCCGGGGCCAGTGCGACCACCGCTTCGGTGTAGTCGGCCAGTTCGCGCGTGCTGGTGAGCACACCGGCGTCGTAGTCCGGCAGGCCGTAGTCGGCGACGAAGCGGGCGCGCCTGGCATCGGGCAGCTCGGGCAGGGTGGCGCGCACGGCATCGACGAAGGCCGGCTCGATCACCAGCGGCAACAGGTCCGGATCGGGGAAGTAGCGGTAGTCGTTGGCTTCCTCCTTGCTGCGCATGGAGCGGGTCTGGTCCTTGACCGAGTCGTACAACCGGGTTTCCTGCACCACGGCGCCGCCGCTTTCGATCAGCTCGATCTGGCGCTCCACCTCGTGGTTGATGGCGCGCTCCACGAACCGGAAGGAATTGAGATTCTTGATCTCGCAGCGCGTGCCGAGGCGCTCGGCGCCGTGGCGGCGCACCGAGACGTTGGCGTCGCAGCGGAACGAGCCTTCCTGCATGTTGCCGTCGCAGATCTCGAGATAGCGCACCAGGGCGTGCAGCTTCTTCATGTAGGCCACGGCTTCCTTCGCCGAGCGCAGGTCGGGTTCGGAGACGATTTCGAGCAGCGGCGTGCCGGCGCGGTTGAGGTCGATGCCCGAGAGGCCGTGGAAGTCCTCGTGCAGGCTCTTGCCGGCGTCCTCTTCCAGATGGGCGCGGGTGATGCCGATGCGCTTGCGCTCGCCGTTTTCCAGGTCGATGTCGAGGTGCCCCCGGCCCACCACGGGCAGCTCGAACTGGCTGATCTGGTAGCCCTTGGGCAGGTCGGGGTAGAAGTAGTTCTTGCGCGCGAACACCGAGCGCGGGGCGATGTGGGCCTGCACCGCGAGGCCGAACTTCACCGCCATGCGCACCGCCGCCTCGTTGAGCACCGGCAGCGTACCGGGATAGCCCAGGTCGATGACGCTGGCCTGGGTGTTGGGCGCCGCGCCATAGCGCGTGGCGGCGCCGGAAAAGATCTTGCTGCGGGTGGCGAGCTGGGCGTGGATTTCCAGCCCGATCACGACTTCCCATTCCATTGCAGGTGTCCTCGAAGGGTGCGGGCCGATGTCAGGCGAAAGCGGTCGGATGGCGGCGGTGCCAGTCGGTTTCCCGCTGGTACTGATGCGCCATGTTGAGCAGCCGGCCTTCCTCGAAATGCGGCCCGATGAGCTGCAGGCCCACCGGCAGGTTCTCGACGAAGCCGGCGGGCAGCGAGAGGCCCGGCAGGCCGGCGAGATTCACCGCAATGGTGTTGATGTCGGAGAGGTACATCTTGACCGGATCGTCGGTCTTCTCGCCCAGCCGGAAGGCCACCTCGGGCGCGGTGGGGCCGGCCAGCACGTCGACGGTCTCGAACACGCGACGGAAATCCTCGGTGATCAGGCGCCGGCAGCGCTGGGCCTTGAGGTAATAAGCATCGTAGTAGCCGGCCGAGAGCACATAGGTGCCGATCATGATGCGGCGCTTGACCTCGGCGCCGAAGCCCTCGCCGCGGCTGCGCTTGTAGAGATCCTCAAGGTTGGCGGGGTGCTCGCAGCGATGGCCGTAGCGCACGCCGTCGAAGCGCGAGAGGTTGGAAGACGCCTCGGCCGGCGCCAGCGTGTAGTAGGTCGGCACCGAGAGGCCGAGATTGGGCAGGTGCACGGGATGCAGGGTCGCGCCCAGCGTCTCGAACACCTCGAGCGCCGCCTCGACGGCCTCACCCACGGCCGGGTCGAGACCGGCGCCGAAGAACTCGGCCGGGATGCCGATGCGCAGGCCGGAGAGCGGGTGGTTCAGGCTGCCGGCGTAGTGCGGCACGGGCCGGTCCACGCTGGTGGAGTCGCGCGGATCGAAGCCGGCCATGGCCTCCAGCAGCAGGGCGCAGTCCTGCGCGTCGCGCCCGAACACGCCCGCCTGATCGAGGCTGGAGGCAAAGGCGATCATGCCGTAGCGCGACACCCGGCCGTAGGTGGGCTTGAGGCCGGTGATGCCGCACAGCGCGGCCGGCTGGCGGATCGAGCCGCCGGTGTCCGAGCCGGTGGCGAGCGGTGCCAGACGCGCGGCCACCGCGGCGGCCGAGCCACCGGAGGAACCGCCCGGCACCCGCGCCGGATCCCAGGGATTGCGCACCGGGCCGAAATGACTGGTCTCGTTGGAGGAGCCCATGGCGAACTCGTCCATGTTGGCCTTGCCCAGCGTGACAAGGCCGGCCGCCGCGCAGCGCGCGACGATGGTGGCGTCGAAGGGCGGCACGAAGTCGCCCAGCATGCGCGAGCCGCAGGTGGTGCGCTGACCCGCCGTGAGGAAGATGTCCTTGTGGATCATCGGCACGCCGGTCAAGGGCCCCGCTGCGCTGCGACGGCGGCGCGCATCGGCCTCGCGCGCCTGCGCCAGCGCGCGCTCCGGCTCGACGGTGACGAGGCTGTTGAGCGCGCCATCGAACTGCGCGATGCGCTCCAGAAACGCTTCGGTGAGTTCTTCGCTGGTGCATTGACCCTGGGCCAGGGCCTCGGCCATTTCGGCGACGGACAGACTGTGCATGCAAACTCCCGGCGGGGCGTGCGTGGGTTATTCGATGACCTTGGGAACCAGGAACAGGCCGTTCTCGGCGGCCGGAGCCTGGGCCAGGCAGGCTGCGCTCACGTCGGTTTCGGTGACTTCATCCGGTCGCAGCCGTTGCGCGAGATCCAGGGGATGCGCCATCTCGGTGACGTCCGTGGTGTCCACGGCGTTGATCTCGGCCAGGAGGTTGAGGCAGCGCGACAGGGTCAGCGCGTGGGTTTCGAGTTCGGCTTCGTCGACGGCCAGACGTGCCAGATGCGCGATGCCCCGGACGGTATCGATGTTGAGCGACATGGGCGGGTCTCCAAGGGACGGGCGCGAGTGCCTGGATGCCATCGCGGTCGGCCGCAGTGTACACGCAAGCGCAACGGGCAGGCCCTCGGCCTTGCCCCGGTCATGCGGCGTTGCTAGAGTCTGGCATTTTAACAGCTTGCGACCCGCCCGTTCTCCCACAGGACCAAGAGACCTCCATGCTGAAATTCAAAGGGCTTCGGGGATTTTTCTCCAATGACCTGTCCATCGACCTCGGTACCGCCAACACCCTGATCTATGCCCGTGGGAGCGGGATCGTGCTCGACGAACCGTCCGTCGTGGCCATCCGGGACGACGGCAACGGGCGCGGCAAGACCATCGAGGCGGTCGGCGCCGCGGCCAAGGCCATGGTGGGGCGCACGCCCGGCCACATCACCGCCATCCGGCCGCTCAAGGACGGGGTGATCGCGGACTTCACCGCCACCGAGAAGATGCTCCAGCACTTCATCCGCAAGGTTCACGATTCGCCCTATTTCCGTCCCAGCCCGCGCGTGCTGATCTGCGTGCCCTATGGCGCGACCCAGGTCGAGCGGCGGGCGATCAAGGAATCGGCCGCCGGCGCCGGTGCGCGGCGCGTGTACCTCATCGAAGAGCCGGTGGCCGCGGCCATGGGTGCCGGCATCCCGGTGCACGAGGCGCGCGGGTCGATGGTGCTGGACGTGGGCGGCGGCACCTCCGAGGTGGCCGTGATGTCGCTCAACGGCATCGTGTACGCCGCCTCGGCGCGGGTCGGCGGGGACAAGTTCGACGACGCCATCGTCAACTACGTGCGCCGCAACTACGGCATCCTGATCGGCGAGACCACCGCCGAGCGCATCAAGCGCGAGATCGGCTCGGCCTTCCCGGCCAAGGAAGTGCGCGAGATCGAGGTCAAGGGGCGCCATCTGTCCGAAGGCGTGCCGCGCAGCTTCACCCTCAACAGCAACGAAATCCTGGAGTCGCTGCAGGAGCCGCTGAGCGTCATCGTGCGTGCGGTCAAGACGGCGCTCGAACAGACCCCGCCCGAACTGGCGTCCGATGTCGCCGAACGCGGCATCGTGCTCACCGGCGGCGGCAGCCTGCTGCGCGATCTGGACCGGCTGCTGATGGAGGAAACCGGCATTCCGGTGGTGCTGGCGGACGATCCTCTCACCTGTGTGGCGCGCGGCGGCGGGCGGGTGCTGGAACTCGTGGATCAGCACGGCGTCGACCTGTTCTCGCTGGACTGAGAGATTCATCGCGGCCGGCCGCGACGCTGCGCCGGGGGGCAAGGCCATCAAACCGCTGTTCCTCAAGACCCGCGCACTGAATCTGCGCTTCGTCCTGCTCGTGCTCGCCGCGATTGCCCTGATGATCTACGACTCGGGGCAGTCGACGCGGCTGCGTTTCCTCGTCGGTACCCTGGTCTATCCCGTCCAGCTCGCCGTCGACCTGCCGGTGCGGCTCGGCCTCGAGGCGCTGGACAGCGTGCGCAGTCGCCGCAACCTGCTTTCGGAGAACGAAGGCCTGCGCACCCGCCAGGTGTTGCTCGAGGCCCAGATCCAGAAGCTCGCGGTGCTGCAGGCCGAGAACGCCCGCCTGCGTGAACTGCTGCAATCCTCGAGCCGCCTCGACGACCGCTTGTCCATCGCCGAGATCATGGGCATGGACCTCGACCCCTTCCGTCAGCGCATCACGATCAACCGGGGCCTGCTGCACCAGGTCCACGTCGGCCAGCCCATCATCGACGCCCATGGGGTGATGGGCCAGATCACCCAGGTCAACCTCAACACCTCGATGGCTTTGCTCATCACCGATGCCAACCACTCGCTGCCGGTCGAGGTGAACCGCAACGGCCTGCGCACGGTGGCGCAGGGGACGGGCGAGAGCCGCTGGCTGACCCTGCCGTATCTGCCGCGCAATGCCGACATCCGCGAGGGCGATCTGTTGATCACCTCCGGGCTGGGGGGGCGATTCCCGCGGGGCTATCCGGTCGCGACGGTCCGCACGATCGACCGCCAGGGGCAGGGCCGCTTCGCTCAGGTGCGTGCGGAGGTGACGGCGCAGGTGGACCGCAGCCGCGAGGTGCTGCTGATCTGGGATCACCCGCCGCTGGACAGTCCGCCGCCGGAGTCCGTGCAGCCCGAGGAGGAGTCGCCCTGATGCTGGCCCGGTTCGGTGTGCTCGCTGCGTGTTTCTTCCTGGCGCTGGCCCTGACCTTCGTCCCGTTGCCGCCTTGGGCCGCGCCGTGGCGTCCCGACTGGGTGGCGCTGGTCGTGATCTATTGGATCATGGCGCTGCCGGAGCGGGTCGGCCTCGCGACGGCCTGGGTGCTGGGGCTGCTGATGGACGCGGGCAGTGGCGGCGTGCTGGGCGTACAGGCCCTGAGCCTGACGCTGGCTGCCTACGTCGTGGCCCGTTTCCATTTGCAGCTGCGTGCCTTTCCGGTGTGGCAACAGAGCCTGGCGCTCGTCCCGATCCTCGCGCTGGCGGCGTTTCCCGGCTTCTGGCTGGCGGGCATGGGCAATCGGGGTGATCCCCTGTTCCCCTGGTCCGGGATCCTGACCAGCGCCCTGATCTGGCCCTGGATGTTTGCCGTGCTCCGGGACCTGCGACGCCGATTCGTGGCCGCGTGATGGCCCCACGCCGTCGCTTGCGCCGGAATCCCCAGATCCGGCTGCACAATCCGGAACTCGAGCGGCGACTCATCCGCAGCCGCATCCTGCTGGCGACCGTGCTCGCATCGGTCTGGCTGCTCGGCACCGGTCTGCGCCTCTATGACCTGCAGGTGCATTCCCACGCGCATTTCGCCACCCTGTCGCAGGGCAACCGGGTGCGCTTGCGGCCCCTGCCGCCGCCGCGTGGACTCATCTACGACCGCCAGGGCATCCTGCTGGCCGAGAATCTGCCGTCGTTCCGGCTGGAGATCGTGCCCGAGGACGTTCCCGATCTGCCCCGGACGCTGGAGCGCCTGTCCCGGCTGGTCGAAATCACCCCGCGGGACCGCGAGCGCTTCGAGCGCGAACGCAGGCGCAGCCGGCCGTTCGACGCCATCCCCCTGCGCCATCGCCTGACCGACGAGGAAGTGGCGCGGCTGGCCATCGACCGGATTCATTTCCCCGGTGTCGACATCCGCGCCGATCTCACGCGCCACTATCCGTTCGGCGCCAGCACGGCCCATGTGATCGGCTATACGGGCGCCGTGGACGAGCGCGATCTGCGCGATGTCGCGGAAGGCACTTACGCCGGCTTGACCGAGGCGGGACGGAACGGCGTCGAACGGTCCTATGAGACCGAGCTGCGCGGGGTGACCGGCTACGAGCAAGTCGAGGTCAACGCCCAGGGACGCACCGTCCGCGTGCTCGAGAGCCGGGCCTCCGTGGCCGGCCAGAACCTTTACCTGAGCCTCGACATCCGCTTGCAGCGCGCCGCCGAGGCGGCGCTGGCCGGGCGGCGCGGCGCGATCGTGGCCATCGCCCCGGACAGCGGGGAGATCCTCGCGCTGGTGAGCGAGCCCGCCTACGACGCCAACCTGTTCATCGGCGGGATCTCGGCCGAGAACTATCAGTCGCTGAGCAAGGATCCGGGTCGGCCGCTGTTCAACCGCAGCATTCTCGGCCAGTACCCGCCCGGCTCGACCATCAAGCCCCTTCTGGGTGTCGCGGATCTGGCCAGCGGGCAACCGCTGGGGCCTGGCGGGGTCTATTGCGCCGGGTTCGTGAAGCTGCCCAATCAGGAGCGGCGTTACCGCGACTGGAAACGCAGCGGACACGGCCATACCGACCTGCGCCGCGCCATCGCCGAGTCCTGCGACGTCTATTTCTACCAGCTCTCGCTGGAACTGGGCATCGACCGGATCCATGACACGCTGGTGGCGTTCGGCCTGGGACACCAGACCGGCGTCGATCTGCCCGGTGAACGGGGCGGGCTGGTGCCTTCCAAGGCCTGGAAGCAGCGCGCGCGCAAGCAGCCGTGGTACATCGGCGAAACGCTGGTGAACGCCATCGGCCAAGGCTACAACCTCGCCACGCCGCTGCAGCTCGCGCAGGCCGCCGCCACCCTGGCGCGGCGCGGGCAGGTGCTTGCGCCCCGCATCGTCAGGGCGCGCGAGGATGTCGCGAGCGGCCGTTACGTCCCGCTGACGCCGGTGCCCGGTACGGCGGTTGCGTTCGGCGCGCCGGGCCAATGGGAAACGGTGATCGACGCCATGCATGATGTGGTGCAGACGCCCGGCGGGACCGCCTTTGGGAGCGGCCGCGGCGCGCCTTATGCCTATGCCGGCAAGACCGGGACGGCGCAGGTGTTCGGGCTGGGCAGCGAGGAGGAATACGTGGAGGAAAACGTCGCGGCGCATTTGCGCGATCACGCGCTGTTCCTCGGGTTTGCGCCGCAGCACGCTCCGGCCATCGCGATCGCCGTCGTCGTGGAGCACGGCGGCAGCGGCGGTCACACGGCCGCGCCCATCGCCCGGCAGGTGCTCGATGCCTATCTGGTCCACGAGGAGCCCACGCCATGAACCGCACACTGTACGAAACGGGCGGCGGCCTGCGCACGCCGCTGCGTGACTGGCCCACCTCGCTGCATCTGGATCTGCCGCTGTTGGCGTTGCTGGGCGCCCTGTCCGGGGTGGGCCTCATGATCCTCTACAGCGCGGGCGGCGCCGACATGGATCTGCTGGTGCGCCAGTTGATCCGCCTGGGGCTGGCTTTTGCAGTGATGTTCGCCCTGGCGCAGGTGCCCAGCGACTGGCTGTACCGGCTGGCGCCCATCCTCTACGGCGCCAGCCTGGTGTTGCTGATCCTCGTCATGCTGCTGGGGGACATCGGCAAGGGGGCGCAGCGCTGGCTGGATCTGGGTGTGGTCCGCTTCCAGCCGTCGGAACTGATGAAGCTCGCCATGCCGCTGATGATCGCCCGCTATCTGCAGGATCGCGGCATACCGCCGCAGGGCTGGGACGTGCCCATCGTGCTCGCGCTGATCGGCGGGCCCGTGCTGCTGATCGCCGAGCAGCCGGATCTGGGTACGGCCGTGCTGGTGATGACGGCGGGCGTGGCGGTGCTGTTTCTGGGCGGCCTGGCGTGGCGCTGGATCATCGCCCTGGCGGCGGCGCTCGGAGCGGCCCTGCCGCTGGTCTGGGCCTTGATGCACGACTATCAGCGGCAGCGCGTGCTCACGCTCCTCGATCCGGAAGCCGATCCGCTGGGCACCGGCTATCACATCATCCAGTCCAAGATCGCGCTGGGCTCGGGCGGGCTGTTCGGCAAGGGCTGGCTGAACGGCAGCCAGGCGCATCTGCAGTTCCTGCCCGAAGGCACGACCGACTTCATCTTCGCGGTCTACGGGGAGGAATTCGGGCTCATCGGCCTGCTGCTGCTGCTGGGGATCTATTTCGCGGTCACGGCGCGTGGCCTGCAGATCGCGACCAACGGGCAGAACGGCTTCGAGCGGCTGCTCGCCGCCAGCCTGAGTTTCACCTTTCTGTTCTATGTGTTCGTCAACACCGGCATGGTCAGCGGCGTCCTGCCCGTGGTCGGCGTCCCGCTGCCGCTCGTCAGCTACGGCGGCACCTCGATGGTGACCCTGCTGGCGGGCTTCGGTATGCTCATGTCGATCCAGACCCACAAGAAGATGCTCGCACCATGAATCGATTGGCCGGATACGCCTGGGCGGTGTTGTTGGGCGCCCTTCCCGCTGCCGGACCGGCGGCGCCCCCTGCCGCAGCGCCCCCGACGGTGGCATCGGACTGGATCGATCCGGCGCAAGGCGAAGCCTTGGTGCGCCGCCTGGCAGAGCGACAGGGCGTGCCGGAGGCGACGGTGCGGACCTTGCTCGGCGAGGCGGTTTTCCGTCAGGACATCATCGACGCCATCACGCGGCCTTACGAGGCCAAGCCCTGGCATCAGTACCGGGCGCTGTTCCTGACGCCCGCCCGCATCAACGGCGGCGTGGCGTTCTGGCAAGCCAACCAGGCCCTGCTCGAGCAAGCATCGGCGCGTTACGGGGTGCCGCCCGAGATCATCGTCGCCATCATCGGCGTGGAAACGCAGTTCGGGCGCAACCTCGGGCGCTATCGGGTGCTCGACGCGCTGGCGACGCTGGGATTCGCCTATCCGCCGCGCAGCCCGTTTTTCCTGGGCGAGCTGGAGCAGTTCTTCACGCTGACCCAGGAGGAACATCTGGATCCGCGCCAGACGCTGGGATCCTATGCGGGCGCCATGGGCATGGGACAGTTCATCCCCAGCAGCTATCGCGCCTATGCCGTCGACTTCGACGGCGACGGCCAGCGCAACCTCTGGCAGACGGCCGACGCCATCGGCAGCGTGGCCAACTACTTCGCCCGCCACGGCTGGAAGAAAAACGGGCCCGTCGCCGTTCCGGCCGATGCCGGCACGCCGGAGGCGCAAGCCCTGGGCAGCCAGAAACGGGAGACCCCGCACACGGTCGCCAGCCTTCGGCAGACCGGCGTCCGGACCGCTGCAGCCCTGCCCGGCGACTTGCCGGCCAACCTCCTCATGCTCGATCAGGAAACCGGCCCCGAGTACTGGGTCGCCCTGCCCAACTTTTACGTCATCACGCGATACAACCAGAGCGTGCTGTATGCCATGGCCGTCTTCCAGTTGAGCCAGGAGATCCGCCGTGGCCACGACGCGCAGACCTGAGCCGCGGCGCGGCCATGCGGGATTCCCGCGCCCGCCGGCAGGGCTGTGGATCGCCCTGTCGGCAGTCCTGTGGCTCACCGCCTGCGGCCAGATTCCGCGCGAGCCGGTGCGTCACGCACCGCTGAGCCCGCCTGTCCCGCAGGCCAGGGCGTCTTACCCGGACGCTGTGCCCCGGGTCGAGCCACGCAGCCGACTCGGCAATCCGCCCTATTACGTCGTGGACGGGCGCCGCTATGTGGTGCTCGACACGGCGCATGGTTTCCGCGAGCGCGGCATCGCCTCGTGGTACGGACCGGACTTCCACGGCAAGTACGCCTCGAACGGCGAATCCTACGACATGCATGCCATGACCGCCGCGCACAAGACCCTGCCGCTGCCGTCCTATGTGCGCGTCACCAATCTGGAAAACGGCCGTAGCGCCATCGTGCGGGTGAACGATCGCGGTCCCTTCGTGGGCACCCGCGTCATCGACCTGTCCTTTGCCGCTGCGACCCGGCTCGGTGTGGTGCAGAAAGGCACGGCGCCGGTGGAAATCGCCGTCGTCGAGCCGGGTGAGGCTGGCGTTACCGTGGTCGATGCCGGACCGCGCCCGGTCGAGGGCAAGCCGCGCATGTACCTTCAGACCGGCGCGTTCTCTCAACGCGAAAACGCCGAGCGCATGCGTCAACGGCTCCTGCTGGCCCAGCTCGGGCCGGTCGACATCCGCAGCGAGCCGTCCGGTGGCCAGGCGGTCCACAAGGTCTGGGTGGGCCCGTTTGCCGATGTCGCGGCCCTGGACGCCGTCAGTGCGAAGCTCGAAGACATCGGCATCCGCGATGCGAGGCCGACCATCGACTGAGATGGCGCGTGCAAGCCAGCGCTGCGCAGATGCGCCGTTGCCATGTGCGGCGCGTCACGACATTCCGTCGACAAGCGCGACGTCATCGCACTAGGCCGATGCTCAGTCTGGTCGGGCAGCGGCGTTTCATTCGTCCGTGCCCCTCGGCTCGAGCGTGATGGTCATCGCGGGGAGCGCGACGTGTAGGCGCTGCCGCACGCCAGGCGTTTTTTCCGGGAAGCTCACGTCCACGCTGAAGCCCGCCGGCGTGATGGCAAGCGTGTCCTTGAAATATTCGATCGGCGCTTCACCGACCCAGAACAGGGTTTCGGGGAGCCTGTCTGCAACCACGAAGGCAGGCAGCCCACCATAAAAACTGCTGCCCTTGATGATGGGGTGCGATTTTCCATTGCGTAGATCGACGACGGTGAGCTCCGTCAGATCACCCGATTCATCACCAAATCCGGCACAGGACGACGACCACTCATAGACATCGATCGCGGTATTACACGTCAGGATCATCCAGTCCTGACCGACGAACACGGCATTGGGCCGGCTTGCCTTGACGAGTCGTTCATTCCCTTCAGTCTCGCCGCCGCCTTTGTCCACCCACGTTCGCCGAAACGCATACATCTGGCAGGGTGCCGAGCGGTCGCCTTGCGGACAGGTGACGATCAGGGGCGGAGCGGCTGGGTAGTTGAGCAGCAGCCGCGCCCCGCGCGCTTCGGGAAGGCGCCAGATGCTTTCGGATTCGGGCAGGATGGCGATCTTCAAGGACAAGGTCCCGTCCGTGCGCCATTGCTGTGACAATTGCTTCTCGCCAGGCTTCAGCACGAGCCAGTCGTGGTCTGCAAAAATCTGCGAGTTTACGTTATCGAAATAGTCCCCATCCGATTCCACGGGAAAGGTAAACCAGCCTTTGGCCCCGGCAATGTTCTCCGCGTAAACCCACTCCTGAATCCTATCGATGCGGGTTTCGGGCTCCTCGCCGATATAACGGACCTGATAGGAGGTCGGCGAAAAAGAGGATTCCTCATCGCCGTATCCCATGTCTTTCACGTAGACCGATCCGCGATACCAATATTCGACGACATACCCGTCCGGTATGGGATGGTCATAGAGGTAGTGGAGCGTGTCACCTGATTTCAATGTGAGAGGCGCCCCGGGACCGTAATCCAGGATCACGTCTCGAACGACCTGGAGCGGGAGGGGCTCTGGATTGATGGCGATGCCTTTATGGGCGTAGAACAACTCGCCCGGCCGCAGCTTGAAGACGACCGGTGAGTTCAGGTCATGCTCGACGTGGACCTCAATGTCGCGACTGGCGGCAAAAACATCGCCATAGCCGTAGGAGTCTTTGGAGCCACTCAACGCGCCGGAGTCGGTAACGTAAGGCGTCGGTGGGCGGCCCGAGTGGCAGCCGGCCAGCAGTGCCATCGCCAAGACCCTTATCCAGGCGACCGGGAGGACGCGAGGACGGGTTTCCCGGTCATCTAGGCGAGGTTTGTCTTTGTCACGGAGCGTGATTTCAGCGTGTCGCATGGCCATGGCTCCGCTTGGAGAACATGGCGCCGAGTTTAGTCGCGCCTGATGACCCCTTGAAAGCAGGACAAACGATTAAGCCGTTCAGGCTGCCGAGGCATCGTCCAGCGGAAAATGGCAGCGCACGGCGCGATCGGCGCCCAAGGGCCGCAGCGCCGGCGCCTCGGTGTGGCAGCGCGCCTGGGCGCGTGGGCAGCGCGGATGGAAGGCGCAGCCCGGCGGCGGATCGAGCGGCGAGGGCAGGTCGCCGGCCACCGGCACCCGCAGCGGCGCGCCGGGCCGCGCCTCGGGCACGGCGTCGAGCAGGCCGCGGGTGTAGGGATGCCGGGGCGCGGCGAAGATCGCCGCCGTCGGTCCGGTTTCCACGGTCCGGCCCAGATACAGGACCTGCACGCGGTGGCTGATGTGGCGCACCACGGCCAGATCGTGGGCGATGAAGACCAGCCCCAGCCCCTGTTCCGCCTGCAGGTCCTGCAGCAGGTTGACGATCTGCCCCTGGATGGAGACATCGAGCGCCGAGACCGGCTCGTCGCACACCAGCAGCTTTGGACGCAGCATCAGCGCCCGGGCAATGCCGATGCGCTGGCATTGCCCTCCTGAAAACTCGTGCGGATAGCCGTCCAGCGCCGCGGCGCCCAGGCCCACCCGTTCCAGCAGCGACAGGGCGCGGGCGCGCACCGCGAGCGGCGTCATGGCCGGCTCGTGCACGCGCATCGGCTCGGCCAGGATCTGGCTCACGGTCATGCGCGGGTCGAGGCTGGCGAGGGGGTCCTGAAACACCATCTGCGCGTGGCGGCGGTGGGCGCGCAGCGCCCGCGCGGAAAGGCTCGTCAGATCCACTCCCGCGAGCAACACCCGGCCGTGAGTGATGGGCGTGAGGCCCAGCAGGGCGCGGCCGAGGGTGGACTTGCCGCAGCCCGACTCGCCCACGATGCCCAGGGTTTCGCCGGCCGCGAGGCTCAGGCTCACCTCTTCCACCGCCCGCAGCGCGCGCCCCCGCCGCAGGAACCCGCCGCCGATGCGGTAGTGCACGGCCACGTCCTGTGCGTCCAGCAAGCGCTCGGTGTTCATGGCGCCTCCGCCGCCGCCGCGGCCCCTTCCGGCGGCTGCCAGTGACAGCGCCGGCCGCGCGTGGCGGATTCCTCGGTCCACGCGGGATGCACGGCCGTGCACACCGCCATGGCGTGGCGGCAACGCGGCGTGAAGGCGCAGCCGGGCGGGCGGGCGCAGCCGGGCGGGCGGGCGCGCGGATCGGGCGGATGGCCCGCCAGCGTCGCCAGGCGCCGTGCGCCGTGCTGCCGGCTGGGCAGGGACGCGAGCAGCCCCTGCGTATAGGGATGGCGCGGCCCGGCGAGCAGTTCGGCCACCGGGCCCTGTTCGACGCCTTCCCCGGCGTACATGACCAGCATGCGGTCGCAGATGGCGGCGACCACGCCCAGATCGTGGGTGATCAGCAGCATGGCCGTGCCCAGATCGCGCCGCAGCGCCGCGAGCAGATCCAGGATCTGGGCCTGGACGGTGACATCCAGCGCCGTGGTGGGTTCGTCGAGGATCAGCATCTCGGGCCGCGGCAGCAGCGCCATGGCGATCATCACGCGCTGGCGCATCCCGCCGGAGAGCTCGTGCGGATACTGATCGAGCCGCCGCCGGGCGTCGGTGATGCGCACCGCCTCGAGCATGCGCAATGCCTCGGCGCGCGCCGCCCGACGCGACTGGCCGCGGTGCAGCGCGAGCGTCTCGGTCATCTGGCGCTCGATGGTGAGATAGGGGTTGAGCGCCGTCATCGGGTCCTGGAACACCACGCCGATGCGCGCGCCCCGGATGCGGCGCAGGACGTGCTCGGGCTGACCGAGCAGCGGCGCGCCGGCGAGCGTCGCCGTGCCCGTGGCGCGGCCGTTGTCGGCGAGCAGGCCGAGCAGGGCCATGGCGCTCTGGGTCTTGCCGGAGCCCGATTCACCCACCAGCGCCAGCGCCTCGCCGCGATCGAGCGTGAAGCCGACCTCGCGCACGGCCGCCACCGGGCCGCTGTCGGTCGCAAAGCGCACGGCGAGATCGCGCACCGCAAGCAGAGGCGCGGCCTGCACCGCCGGGATCGCGTTCATCGTTCGCGCCCCGGATGGACGGGTGACAGCCGGCGTCGCATCAGCGGTCCTTGGGGTCCAGCGCATCGCGCAGACCGTCGCCGAGGAAGTTGAAACAGAACAGCGTCAGGGCCAGGAACAGCCCCGGGAAGACCAGCAGCCAGGGGCCGGCCTCCATCTGCTGTGCGCCGTCGTTGACCAGCGCGCCCCAACTGGTGAAGGGCTCCTGCACCCCCAGACCGAGAAAGCTCAGGAAGGATTCGACCAGGATCACTTGCGGGATGGTCAGCGTGACGTAGACCACCACCACGCCGAGCAGGTTGGGCACGATGTGCTTGGCGATGATGCGCCAGCCGGGCGCGCCGTAGGCCTTGGCGGCGAGGACGAATTCGCGCTCGCGCAGGGACAGGGTCTGGCCGCGCACGATGCGCGCCATGTCCAGCCAGTTCACCGCGCCGACGGCAATGAAGATCAGGAAGATGTTGCGCCCGAAGAACACCATGAGCAGGATCACGAAGAACATGAAGGGCAGCGCGTAGAGGATGTCGACCACGCGCATCATGAAGGCGTCGATCCGCCCGCCGACATAACCCGCGGTGGCGCCCCAGGCGACGCCGATGAGCAGGCTGACCAGCGTCGCCGACAGGCCGACCAGCAGCGAGATGCGCCCGCCGTGCAGCGTGCGCACCAAGAGATCGCGGCCGAGAAAATCGGTGCCGAACCAGTGTCCGCCGGCGAGCGTGGGAGCCAGCAGGATGGCGTCCCAGTCGCTGCCGTCGAAGGCATGGGGGCTGAGGAGCGGCCCGACGGTCACCGCCAGCACCAGCAGGCCGAGCAGCACGAGGCTGGTCATCGCCGCACGGTTGCGCCGCAGCCGGCGCAGGGCGTCGCTCCACAGCCCGCGCCCCACGGGTTGCGCCACATCCGGCTTGGGCGCCGCCGCGCTCATGCGCCGTACCTCACGCGCGGGTCGAGCAGGGCGTAGAGCAGGTCCACCAGGAAATTGAAGGCGATGATGAGCGCGCCGTAGAACACCACCACGCCCATCACCAGCGTGTAGTCGCGGTTGAGCGCGCCCTGCACGAAATAGCGCCCCAGGCCCGGGATGCCGAAGATTGCCTCGATGACGACCGAGCCCGTGATGACGCCGGCGAGCGCCGGGCCGAGGAAGGAGACGACGGGCAGCAACGTGGGTTTCAGCGCGTGGCGGATCAGGATCAGCCCCACCGGCAGGCCCTTGGCGCGCGCCGTGCGGATGAAGGGGCTGCGCCAGACCTCGATCAGGCTGGCGCGCGTGAGCCGCGCGATGTAGGCCAGAAGCGGCAGCGCCAGCGCCGTCACCGGCAGGACCCAGGCGCGCAGGCCGCCGTCGAGCCCGCCTGCCGGCAGCCAGCCGAGATGGACCGCGAACACCAGGATCAGCAGCGGCGCCACGACGAATCCCGGCACCGAGATGCCGGTCATGGCGGCCGCCATGCTGAGGTGATCGAGCGGGCGGTTCTGGCGCAGCGCGGCGAGCATCCCCGCCGGCAGGCCGATGAGCAGGGCCACGGCCATGGCGGCCAGGCCCAGGCGCAAGGACACCGGAAAACCCTGCGCGATCAGCTCGTTCACGGTGTAGTCGGCGTACTTGAACGACGGCCCCAGATCGCCGCGGGCGAGATCGCCGAGATAGCGCAGGTACTGCTGCCAGAGCGGCTCATCCAGATGATATTTGGCGGCGAGGTTGGCCTCGATCTCGGGCGGCAGGTTCTTTTCCGCGTCGAAAGGCCCGCCGGGCGCCGCGCGCACGAGGAAGAACGACAGCGTGACCAGCACCAGCAGCGTCGGCCAGGCGCCGAGAAAGCGCCGCAAGGTGTAAGCCAGCATGCTCATGGATTGCGGGCCGCGCCCGTGTGCTCCCGGTCGGTGTGTGGATGGACACGGGCCGCCGCACCGAGCAGCCGGGCCGATGGCCGATGGTAGCGCGATCGGCGCGGCGCTCACAGATACCGCAGCGCACCGTGGCGGCACGAGCCGGCAAATGGCTTACCATGTGGCCTTTTGCGCACAGACGGGGCACGGATGCCGACGGACACGATCCGGTCACATGGAGGAGCGGGCGCCCCGGGCAAGGGCCGCGTGCTCTTTGCCAGTCTGGTCGGCACCACGATCGAATTCTTCGACTTCTACATCTACGCCACAGCCGCAGTGCTGGTGTTCCCGGCGCTGTTCTTTCCCTCGAACGACCCGGCCAGCGGCATGCTGCAATCGCTTGCGACCTTCGCCATCGCGTTTTTCGCGCGGCCGGTGGGTTCGGCCCTGTTCGGTCATTTCGGCGACCGCATCGGGCGCAAGGCGACGCTGGTGGCGGCGCTGCTCACCATGGGCGTATCGACCCTGGCCATCGGCCTGTTGCCCACCTACGCCCAGATCGGCGTGGCTGCGCCGGCGCTGCTGGCGCTGTGCCGCTTCGGTCAGGGGCTGGGGCTGGGCGGCGAATGGGGCGGGGCGGTGCTGCTCGCCACCGAGAATGCGCCGCCGGGTCGGCGCGCGTGGTACGGCATGTTTCCGCAGTTGGGCGCCCCGATCGGCTTCGTCCTCTCCGGTGGGTCGTTTCTCCTGCTGACGCATTTCCTGACCGAGGCGCAGTTTTTCGGCTGGGGCTGGCGGGTGCCCTTCCTCGCCAGCAGCGTGCTCGTGGTCGTGGGCCTCTGGGTGCGGCTGAACCTCACGGAGACGCCGGTCTTCCGGCGGGCGCTGGCGGCCGCGGCGCCCAAGCGCGTGCCCATCCTCGCGGTGCTGCGCGACCATCCCGGCGCGCTGGTGCGCGGAACCTTGATCGGCCTGTGCACCTTCGTGCTGTTCTACCTCATGACCGTGTTCACGCTGACCTGGGGCACGACCGCGCTGGGCTACTCGCGCGAGCGCTTCCTGTTGATGCAGCTCTTCGGCGTGCTGTTTTTCGGCCTCACCATCCCCATTTCCGCGCATCTGGCCGATCGGCGCGGCCGGCGCTGGATGATGCTGGTGGCCAACCTCGCCATCGCGCTGTTCGGTCTGGCGTTCGCGCCGCTGTTCGGCGCGGGTTCGGACGGGGCCGTGCTGCTGTTCATGGCACTGGGACTGGGATTGATGGGGCTGACCTATGGTCCGCTCGGCACCTTGCTGAGCGAGCAGTTTCCCACCGCCGTGCGCTACACCGGCGCCTCGCTCGCCTTCAACCTCGCCGGCATCTTCGGCGCGTCCCTGGCCCCCTACATCGCCACCGCACTGGCCACCCGCCACGGCCTCCACACGGTCGGCTGGTATCTGTCCGCGGCGGCGCTGCTCACCGTGCTGGCGGCCGGGTGGACGCAGGAAACCAAGGGCGATGCCCTCTGAGGCGGGCGGACGCATCATGCCGCGAGATGGCGGCGGCCCGCGGCGCATGGTAGGAATGCGGCATGAATGCGCCTGTTAACCCCCCTCACCACCTCTTCGCCGTCCTCAATCCCGTGGGCGGCCGTTGCGATCCGGCGCGCGTGCGCGAGGCTTTGGAGGCCCATTGCGGCCGCAGTGGTCAGCGCTGCGAGCTCTACGAGACCACCGGCGCTGCCGATGAGGACGTGCCGGCGCGCGTGCGCGAGGCGGTGGCGGGCGGGGCCGGGCTGGTGATCGCCATCGGCGGCGACGGCACCGTGTCCGAGGTGGCCCAGGCCCTGGCGGATGGCCCGGTGCCGCTGGCCGTGATCCCGACCGGCACGGCGAACGTGTTCGCCCGCGTCATGGGCATTCCGCTGGAGCTGGATGCGGCCTGCGCGCTGCTGGCGGGCTTTCGCGTGCGGGCGGTCGACGCGATGCAGTCCGGGGAGCAGCTGTACGTGCTGCATCTGGGCGCGGGGCTGTCTTCGCTCATGATTCGCGACACCGATCGCGCGGCGAAGCGCCGCTTCGGCCGCCTGGCCTATGTGTGGACCGCCGCGCGCACCTTGAGCGGATTGCAGCCGCATCGCTTCGACATCGTGGTGGACGGCGCACGTCACCGCCTGCGCGCCAAGCAGGTCTTCATCGCCAACGGCGGGATCTGGGGCATCGACGCGGTGCGCATCGGTCCGGGCATCGAGCCCGACGACGGCGTCATCGACCTGTGCATCCTGAGCGGCCGAACCTTTCTCGATTTTGCCGGCATCGGCTGGGATTTCCTGACCGGCCAGCATCATCGCAACCGCAAGGTTCGCTATCTGAAGGCGCGCCGGTCCATCGCGCTCGACAGCCGGCCCGGTCTGCCCGTGCAGGGGGACGGCGAGATCGTCGGCCGGACACCGATGGAGATCGGCATCCGGCCGGCGGCGGTCCCCGTTGCCGTGCCGCTCGGGGACGGCTGACAGGGCTCAGAGCGGCGGCGAGGCGAGCGTGAGCCGCGGCGGATCGTCCATGGCCTCGATGAAGCGTTCCGGTCCTGCGGCGCCGACGGTCACCGGAAACCACAGGATGGCCGTCAGATCGATGTCGAGCTTGCCGACCGGGATCCTGGTGACCTGAAAGCCGAAGCGCGGCAGCGCATCGGGGAAGCTTTCATAGGAATAGGACTGCTCCGGTTTCTTGGCGTCGACATAGGTGCCGCGCCCTTCGACTGGCCAATCCGGAGGAATGGCGAATTTCATCACCACGTCCCAGCCGCGACCGCTCTCCAGCCACAGCCAGGTCGCGTCCGGGATGCGGATGTCGAGCTGCTTTTCCTCGGCCGTCAGGACGCCATCGACCTTGTGATATTTGCCGCTCGGGTTGACGGCGGACACGAAGCGACCGCCGGTCAGTTCGTGCGTGTCCAGGCCGATGTCGATGATGGGTTTGTTGAGCACCCGCGTCAGGATCTCGCCACCGGGGATGTGCAGTTTCACGGGCAGGGTGATGCCCTGATCGTAGACGGTCATGTCCGTCAGCACGCGGAACACCGGGATTCCGGCGATGACGACCCAGATCTTGAGCTTGAGCACCTCGCGCACCGGGCCGTGCTTCACGCCGGCCAGTTCGGCCTGCAGATTGTTGATGTCGACCTTGACGCGCGGCCAGGGCGTGACCACGCCCGTCGCGATTTCGAGGATCAGCGTGTCGAGCACGCGGTGGTCCGGCGTGGGGCCGGCGTTGGCGCGGAAATCCTCGAACATGAGGATGTTCTTGGGATTGTTCCGGAAGTTGAAGTAGGTCGCGTCCAGCGTCCATTTCTTCTGGTCATACTGCACATAGTCGCTCGGATCGCGCAGGCTGGATCCTTCGGCCACGTAGGCATGACGGGTCTTGCCGTCGTAGGTGAAGGTCAGTTCCTGGACGATGCGGCCGTCGCTCAGCCGATGCGCCGCCGGGTCCAGCCGTTCGCTGCCCGTGTCGCGGTACATGAAGACCAGTTCGTCGTCACCGTCGAACACGCCTTCGCTGCCCCGGACCTTGCCCGAAATGCCGGCCGCATGGATCCAGCCGTCGACATCACGCTCGTCGATCTGGAACGGGATCGGCACCAGCTTCCCCGAGCGCACCGCCACCACCGACAGCGCCTCGATGCGCTTGCCGGCGAGCTGCGGGCTCTGGCTCGCCTTGACCACGGGCGCGTAGACCCAGGTGTAGTGATCGAGATCCAGCGCCTGAACCAGGTCGTTCCATTGCGGCGTGCTGAGCCGGAACGACAGCGTCCTGTCCTGCGCCATCAGGCTGGGTTCCGCCTTCAGGCGGGTGACGAGCTGATCGAATGGCGCGCCTTTCAGGCTGTCATATGCAGCCGGCGCGGCGCCCCAGCCCGTGCCGGCCCACGCCAGCAGGACCGCCAGAACCCATCGACGGACATACCGTTCCTTGTGATGCATGACTGTCTCCTCCTAGGGATTCTTATGGTCGGCCGCCAAGGACGGCCGCAGGGGTGATTGCCCCTAGGAGATTCAAGCGCATACACGGCGGAACGCAAATGTCGATCAGAGTTTTTTGAGCGCGTCAAGCCAGACGATCAGGTGGCGGCATGCGCAAAACGCAGAAAGTCTGCCAGCGGCCGCGGCCGCGGCGACTTCGGGCCACAGCCTCGTCATCGACGGCTCAGCCCGGTTAACAAGGTCACCAGCTCGCCGATGGCCGTGTAGGATTTTGACCCGTTATGGACCAGCGCTTGAGCCCGCTGCGTGGCGGTGGGCAAACGGTCGCACGTGGCGGCGAAGGCACCGCCTGCCCCTTTTTCGTAGTCCGGGATGTGGCGCTTCAGCCGCTGCATCACTTCGCGCCGATGAATCGGCGCCTGAATGTCCTCGTAGTGCAGCGACAGCCATAGTTCGAAGCTCGGCACTGATGCGATGGCCCTGAAACGTACCGGCTGCTTGTTGTCGTTGCGCAGCGTGCGATCGAGGGATTCAGCGAACTGCAAAGCATCGAAGTAGGTGCGATGGTCGTCGCGGTCGAACACCGCGTAGACCTGCTCGAAGGCCCGCGGCTGGATCTGCCTGCGAAGGTCGCCGTTCTCGAACAGCGCCTTCGCATACTGCACCACCTGTATCGGCTCGGTGCCGAGGTCACTGGGTTGCACCGCCACGTTGGCGGTGTGCAGACGATGGGCGACGCGGATTTCCCAGAAATAGTTCGGCTCGGTTCGGCTGCCTTCCGAGACGATCAGAATGCGGTCGTAGCTGGCGCGCCGGCCCAGCTTGCGTTCGAGCTGTTTGCGCTGACGCTCTTTGGGAGAGTCGTCGCGCCCCATCAGTGCTTCAGACCCAGCACGTGGCCCAGAAACGGCACGCCGCCGTAGCGTCCCTGCAGGTAGCCGCGCTCCAGCGCCTCGTTCTTGCGCGGGCTGAACTCGGCGAGCGCGACCAGTGTGGACGCCTGCTCTGCGTCCTTTTCGACGAACCAGACCTGATCGCGTCGAAACAGGTCGGATGCACCCAGCAGTGCGGTGTCGTGCGTGGTGAAGATGAGCTGCGCGCCGCCGGTGTTGAGGTCCGGCTGGTGAAACAACCGCACCAGCTCGCGCACCAGCAGGGGATGCAGGCTGGTGTCCAGTTCGTCGATGACCAGGGTCAGCCCCTTGTGCAGGATGTCGAGCACCGGCCCTGCAAGAAACAGCAGGTTGCGGGTGCCGCTGGATTCATCAGCCACATCGAACACGGCTTGTCCCTGCGCCGTGACGTGGGAGAAGTGCAATTGATTCTCCTCTCTTTCCTCAGGTCTCACCTCGGTCTTGCCCGCAACCAGGTCAACGTGCACGGCCTGCCCCGGAACCTTGCGGGTGATGACTTCGATGTCCGCAATGCTGATATCCGCTGCGCGCATGAACTCGCAGATCTGTCTGCGGCCGTCGGCTTGCTTGAGCATCTGCATCGAGAACTCTAGCGACAGCGGTGTCTGCTCGTTGATGATGATCAAGTGACCGACGAACCAGTCGAACACGGGGCGGAGCGCTTCGCTGTTGAGCTGCACCGCCATCGACAGGAACAAGGCATTCGGGCGGGTGGCGCCTTCCCAAAGGTGCTTGGCGCCCTTGATCCCGGGACCGAACTCGTACACGTCGCCGCCGCTGTCGGCATCGAACCGCCGCTTGAACCAGCGCTGGGGTTTGAACGCCTTGTAGACCAGCAGGTGCTCGCTGACGATGCGCTGCGGCGTCATGGCGAAACCATACTGGTAACGCACGCCGTCCAGCAGGAAGGTGACTTCAAACTCGGTAGGCTGACCGACCGAGGCGTCATCCAACCTGAAGGGTTGCACCGCGTAGGTCTGGCCCGGCTGGATGACCGTGCCCGATTCCAGCACCACGCCACGCATGAACTGGAGAGCCTTGATGAGGTTGGATTTGCCGCCGGCATTGGCGCCGTACACCACGGCGCTCCGCAGCAGATGCGGCGCGGCCTTCAGGCCCGTGCCCAGCGTATTGGTGTCGTGCAGAGTCTTGTCCTTGGACGCTACCAGACTCAGCACCTGCTCGTCGCGCAGGCTGCGAAAGTTCCTGATGCGGAATTCCAGCAGCATCTTTATTCGCCGGGAGTTGCTCAAATAATCTTATTTTAAGCGCAAAATTTTCGTATTTGAAACTTATTTATAAAATCCAGACCAAGATTCCCCACGCGCCATGCAGGCGGGCCCATGCCGGTGATGACGGCTCGTGAATGAGGGTTCAGGGTGGCGAGGCATGTGCGCCCCGGCGCGGGCCGGGGCGTGAGGGCGAGTGCGCGGCTCAGTCGGCCACAGGCGGCGCTTTGCGTTCGAGCTGGCTGACGTCGCGCACGGCGCCGAAGGCGGCGGAGGTGGTCATGGCGGCGTAGGCGCGCAGCGCGGCGGAGACCCGGCGCGCGCGCGGGGCGGCGGGCTGCCAGGCGCCTGCGCCCCGGGCCAGCATCGCCGCGCGCCGGCGCGCCAGTTCGTCCTCGGCGACGCGCAGGTGGATGCGCCGCTCGGGAATGTCGATGTCGATGAAGTCGCCTTCCTCGACCAGACCGATCGTGCCGCCTTCGGCCGCCTCGGGCGAGGCATGGCCGATGGAGAGCCCCGAGGTGCCGCCGGAGAAGCGCCCGTCGGTGACGAGGGCGCAGAGCTTGCCGAGCCCCTTGGATTTCAGGTAGCTGGTGGGATAGAGCATTTCCTGCATGCCCGGGCCGCCGCGCGGGCCTTCGTAGCGGATCACCACCACGTCGCCGGGGCCGATGCGGTCGCCGAGAATGGCGTCCACGGCCGCATCCTGCGATTCGAACACCCGCGCCGGGCCGGAGAACCGGAGAATGTGTGCGTCCACGCCCGCGGTCTTGACGATGCAGCCGTCCTTGGCGAGGTTGCCGTAGAGCACGGCGAGGCCGCCGTCCTGCGAATAGGCGTGCGCGATGTCGCGGATACAGCCGCCGGCGCGGTCCGTATCCAGCTCGGCGAAGCGGCGGTCCTGCGAGAAGGCGACCTGGGTCGGCACGCCACCGGGCGCGGCGCGGAAGTAGTGGTGAACCGCCTCATCCTGCGTGCGGCGGATGTCCCAGGCGTCGATCTGCGCGCCGAGGCTCTCGTGCAGCACGGTCGGCACGTCGCGATGGACGAGCCCGCCGCGCTCCAGCTCCCCCAGGATGGCCGTCACGCCGCCGGCGCGGTGCACGTCCTCCATGTGGTAGGTCTGGATGGACGGGGCGACCTTGGCCAGATGCGGCACGCGGCGCGACATGCGGTCGATGTCGGCCATGGTGAAATCGACGCCGGCTTCGAAGGCCGCGGCCAGCAGGTGCAGCACCGTGTTGGTCGAGCCGCCCATGGCGATGTCGAGGGCGATGGCGTTCTCGAAGGCGGCGAAGGTCGCGACGTTGCGCGGCAGCACGGCGGCGTCGTTGTCCTCGTAGTAGCGGCGGGTGTTGGCGACGATCAGCCGCGCCGCGCGCCGGAACAGCCCTTCGCGATCGGCGTGGGTGGCGAGCAGCGAGCCATTGCCCGGCAGCGACAGGCCCAGCGCTTCGGTGAGGCAGTTCATGGAGTTGGCGGTGAACATGCCCGAGCACGAGCCGCAGGTCGGGCAGGCCGAGCGCTCGAGCTGCCCGACGCGCTCGTCGCTGACCTTGGCATCGGCGGCCGACACCATGGCGTCGACGAGATCGAGCTTGAGCGTCTGGTCGTCCCAGACCACCTTGCCGGCTTCCATCGGGCCACCGGAGACGAACACCGTGGGGATGTTCAGGCGCAGCGCCGCATTGAGCATGCCGGGGGTGATCTTGTCGCAGTTGGAGATGCACACCAGGGCGTCGGCGCAATGCGCGTTCACCATGTACTCGACCGAGTCGGCGATGAGGTCGCGCGAGGGCAGCGAATAGAGCATGCCGTCGTGGCCCATGGCGATGCCGTCGTCCACCGCGATGGTGTTGAATTCCTTGGCCACGGCGCCGGCGGCCTCGATCTCGCGCGCGACCAGCTGGCCCAGATCCTTCAGGTGCACATGGCCGGGCACGAACTGGGTGAAGGAGTTGGCGATGGCGATGATGGGCTTGGCGAAATCGCCGTCCTTCATGCCGGTGGCGCGCCACAGGGCGCGGGCGCCGGCCATGTTGCGGCCGCGGGTGGTGGTCCAGGAACGATAGTCGGGCATGGCGGTCACTCGCGCATCGGTCGTGAGCCGGTCATTGTACCCCTGCCGGGGCTTTCACGAGGATGGCGCCGGCCGCGACGCGAGCGCCGCGAGGCTGCCCACTGCCACCAGCCCCAGCACGATCGCCGCCCCGGCCGGCAGGTCGAACAGCGCCGACGCGAGTAGCCCCAGCGCGTAGCCGCTGGCACCGATCACATACGCTCGCCCCACCCGGCCGGCTGCGGCGAGCGCCGGCACGATCAGGCTCGCAAACACCAGATACACGCCGACCACCTGCACCGAGGCGGTGACGGTGAGCGCGAACAGCGCGTAGAAGCCAAGCGGCGAAGCCTTCAGGCGCAGCCCGAACCAGGCGGCCAGCACTGCCGCCGTCACCAGCGCCAAAGGCCACAGGCCGCCCCAGGTGGTCCACAGGATCTGCCCGACCAGCAGCTCCTGCAGGTGCTCGCCGGCGTGCGGGTCGTGGCTCATCAGCACGATCGCCGTGCAGGCGGCAGTGACGAAGCCGACGCCGATCAGCGCTTCCAGCCGCTCGCGCGCCCGGTGTTCGAGGACGCGAAGCAGCAGCGCCCCGGCCAGCGCCGCCAGCACCGCGGCGAGCTGCATGCGCCAGCCGCCCACCTCGAAACCGAGCGCGCTCGCGATGACGATGCCGAGCCCGGCGAACTGGGCGATGGCCAGATCGATGAAGATGATCCCCCGCCGCAGCACCTCGCTGCCCAAAGGCACGTGGGTGGCCAGCACCAGCAGGCCGGCCGCGAAGGCCGGCAGCAGCAGGCCGGGCTCGACCGCGCCGAGCGTCATGGCGCCGCCGCCAGCAGCCGCGCCAGGGTGACCTCGAACAGGCCGAACAGGTCGTCGCTGCCCGGCGCGCCGCCGACCGTGTACGGCAGCTCGACTGCCGGGATGCCGGCCTTCTGCGACAGCCACGCGGATGGCTGCGCGGATTGATAGGCCGCCCGCAGGATCATCCGCGCCGGGCGGGCGTGCAGCGACCCGAGCAGCTCCGCAAGGTGCGCAGCCGAAGGCTCGACGCCGGGCTTGGGTTCGAGATCGCCCACCACCACCAGCCCCAGCCAGTCGGCCAGATAGCTGAAGCTCCTGTGGTGCACCACCACCGGCACGCCCTTGAGCCGCGCGCCCTGCCCCTCCCAGCGGGTGATCGCCGCCTGCCAACGGGCCTGGAAGTCGGTGTTGCGCTCGGCGTAGCGCGCGGCGTGGGCCGGATCGAGCTGCGACAGACGCGTCGCGAGCGCAGCGGCGATGGTGGCCATGCGGCGCGGATCGAGCTGCACGTGCGGATTGCCGGCGGCGTGCACGTCGCCCTGGGCGCGGTCGAGCTGGGTCGGTCGCTCCAGCAGCGGCACCTGAGCGCTCGCCTCGAAGTAGCCCGGCTGGCCCGGCTGGATGCGGCCGTTGCCGGCCTCGCGCTGAAGCAGCGGCAGCCAGCCCGCCTCCAGCTCGGCGCCGGTGCAGACCAGCAGGTCCGCCCGCCGCGCCTTGGCCAGCAGCGACGGCCGCGCCTCGATGCGGTGCGGGTCCTGCAGCGCGGTGGTGGCCGAATCGACCTCGGCCAGCTCACCGGCCAGCTCACGGGTCAGCGCCGCCCACTCGGGCTCGCAGGCGAGCACGCGCAGGGCGGCCTGTGCTGGCGCCGCCAGCAGCAGCGCCAGCACCATGAATGCAAATGCGGTTCTCATCGTGAACTCCTCAGAACCGGTGGGCGCCGTGCGGGCCCAGGCTCATGATGTATTGCAGGATGACCTGGTCGTCGGGCTCGCCCACCAGCGCCTCGTCGCGGTTGAATTGCAGGCGAAAGCGCGAGAACTCCGACGGCGAGAAGTCGGTCATCAGGCTCCAGCGCTCCGGATTCAGATCGGCAGCCTCCAGGCTGGCGGCGTTCAGTCCCAGTTCGGCGTCGCCGCTCGACAGGCGGCCGTAGCGGGTGCCGACGCGCCAGCGCGGCATGAACTGGTACACCGCCTGCGCGTACCAGCCCGATTGGTCGCTGGCGTAGCGGTCGGTCAGGCCCAGGCAGGCACCGCCGTCGAGGCTGTTGTCGATGCAGGTCAGGTCACCGTCCTCGTCGCGCTGGAAGTATTCCGCCGCCAGCGTGAGGTTGCGCTCGCGCGGGTTGCCGTTCGGCGCCCATTTCCACACCGCATCGGCCAGCCAGGTCCGGGAATCGCCGGAGAACCGCGTCAGCGCCTCGGCGTCGTTCAGGTCATCCACCCAGCCCTCGCGCTCGCGCGGCCGCGCCTTCAGGTAGGAAAGACCGGTGCGCCAGCTGTGCGAGGCGCCGACATCGCCGCCCAGATGCGCAAAGGCCGCCCAACTGCCGGCGCCGTTCTGGTCGCCACCGGCGTCCGAACCCGGAAAGAACTGCCCTTTGGCCACTTCGGCACCGAGCTCAAAGAACAGCTCGGTCGGCGCCAGCCAGCGCACCTGCACGCCATCCTGCAGCAGCCCCTCGCCGAACAGCGCCTCGTACACCAGGTTGTTGTCGGCGAAGTCCCAGGCGTGCGGGTGCTTCTCGTTCTGGTAGCCGATGCCCGAGCGAAAGCGCCCGCCCTTGACCGTCAGGCCGTGGCCGAGTTGCAGGCTCTGGAACCAGGCCTCCTCGACCTCCACTTCGTCGTCCAGGAAGGCCAGATTCAGATACCCGCGCAGGTAAGGATCGATGTTGGCGCTCATCACCAGCTCGGTGTGGTCGAGCGTGAAGCCGCGCTCGGCATGGGCGTGCGCGCCGGCCGGCAGAAAGCCGGAGATCGGCCGCTCGCCGCCGGCGCGGTCGTTGTAGGCGCCCTGCAGGATCAGCGAGATGTCGGGGTTGAAGGCGCTCGACGGCGGCGGTGGGGGCGGCGCCGCCTGCGCGGTCTGCTCGGCGGTGGCGGCGGCGGTCTGCGCCGTTGCCTGCGCCGCGCCGGCCTGCGTCTCGGCCGCCTGCACGCGGCCTTCGAGTGCCTTCAGGCGCGCCTCGTAGTCGGCCTGTAGGGCCTGGAATTTCTGCTCGAACTCGGCGCGGATGGCGTCGAGTTCCTGCGGCTGCGGCGCAGCCAGCGCCGGGGTGGCGAGCGCGCACAGCGCGACGATGAAGGTATTGCGTGTGGACATGGAAACACTCCCGTGAACGTCCCGGGTCGGGATCGCGTCGATGAGGCGCGCGGCCGTGTGCCGCGGACGCGGTGGCACTCAGGCGTTCAGGGGATGTGGCGGTGCGCGTGCGCGGGTCGTGACCGCCGTGGCGGGGACCTCGTCCGACGGTGCGGGAAGCGGGATGCGGGGATGCGGGGCCCGCGCCAGAACGAACGCCACGACGGCAAGCAGCCCGCTGCCCAGCACCCCGTAGGCGCCGCAGGCCTTGCAGGTGCCGGGATCGGGCAGGCCGGCCGGTTCGTGATGCCCGTGCGGCGAGACATGTTCGAGCGCGTGCCGGAGGGCGCCCTGCTGCGTCAGTGGGAGCAGCAGGGCGAGCGCCAGGACGAGACCCGGCCATGCCCGGCGAATGATCGATCGCGGCGGCGAGCGTGGGAACAGGTCGGCGGCAAAACGGGAAATCACGCGGATCGGCCTGGGTGATGGGTGGATCGTGGCAGTGTCGCGCCAGCAGCTTAGCCCCGCCCTGCATGCGATGCAACAATGTTTCATTCAGTCATCATCGCGCGCGTCGGAGCCTGCAACGCCCGGCCATGCGTGGCGGCTTGCAGCGTCATGAAATCGGCCTACACTCATCCGCGCTCGCGGGTGCGATACGATCCTGCGCAGGGGTGAACGATGTTGCGGAACGATTTCAGATCATGGGCGTTGGCGCTCGGCCTTGCCATGGTGCCGGGCTGGGTTGGGGCATGCGTCTTGCCGGAAGGGATCGAGCCCGGCCCGGCTGTGGACCCGCAGGCGCTGGACGGCTTCTACCTCGGCGGCGATGTCTGCCTCTACGATCCCGCCACGGTGGGCGAGGACCGGGTGCCGCGTTTTCGCGGTGCGCGGGCTCCCCAGGACGGCCCCACGCTGTATTACGTCAACGGCGCGAACGGATCGCCCGTGATCACGGCCGTCAACGTGGCCGTGCTGGCGGAAATCAGCCAGATCGCGATCCTCGGGATTTTCTATGCCGGTGATGGTGCCGGCGCGGCCAGCGATGCGCTTCCCGCCTCCTCCTCCGGCCCTGCGGTCGACACCTTGGAACAGGTGATCGCCGATCATCTGGCGCGGCGGGAGCCGGTGCACATCCGGGGTGGCAGCGCCGGTACGGTGGTGATCAGTGAAGCCATTCATGGGACGCGCAACCGCCTCGCCAAAGAAGCGCGGTTGCGGGGCGATTGGGCTGCTCCGCTCGACTTGCTGCGGGTGGAAACGCATGGTTCGGTGGCGCGCGATTTTCCCGAAGGGCCGCGCTACATCCATTACGACGCCAAGCCCGATCCGGTTCCCAAGATTGGCGTCGCCGGGCCCGTGGCGCATCCTGGCGCGCGCGCGGTGATTGCGCATTTCGCCCCCGATCGTTCGCGGTCGGCCCGGCAACAGTCTGCGGCGTCGCTGGCGCGATCCGTGTCGCAGGTCGGTGCGGCGCGGTCCCGGGCCCAGGACGAGGCTGCGCTCGTGGACGTGCTGAAGGCCAGGGGCCTGGGCCTCAACAAAGCCGTCGAGACACAGGATTTCATCGCCGCAATGAGTCTTGCCGCGTTGATCCCCGGCGCTGGCGGCGTGGGCCTGGTGCCAGATGTGCTGAAAGACGCACTGGCCTTCCTGTCGAACGCCTTTCTGGCGGTGCATGGTGCCCAGACCTACGATCCCTATCGCCGGCCGTTCGCCGAGCTGTTCGGGGGCGAGCTGCCCGCTTCGCGCGCAGTGCGGCACGTCACGCTCGAGACCCCGCCGCCGCCGCGCGAGGGGCTCTGACGGCGGGACATCCGCAGCGGCGCGGTGACGCCGGGCGATCCCGGTCCGCTCAAGCCGCGCGGGGAGTCGCGAGCCGATGGCAGAGCGCCGCTTCCGAATTTTGAGGCGGGTCAGCCGGTGATCCCGCCGCAAAGGGTGCGGGCATAGAACGCCGCTTCGGCCTCGAGGCAGGCGATGACGGTCTCGGCGCGGCGGAAGCCGTGGCCTTCGCCGGGAAATTCGTGGTATTCGGTGGCGATGCCGTTTTCGCGCAGGACCTTCGCCATTTCGCGGCATTGGGCGGGCGGCACGACACGGTCCTCCGCGCCCTGGAAGAAGACCACCGGCGCGCGGATCCGCCCGGCGTGAAAGCGCGGCGAGCGGGCCCGGTAGAGCACCTCGGCAGCCGGCCACGGTCCCACGAGGCGGTCCAGGTAATGCGCCTCGAATTTGTGCGTGTCCCGTGCCAGGGCGGCCAGATCCCCGATGCCGTAATAACACCCGCCGGCGGCGAAACGCTCGTGGAAGGCCAGCGCGCCGAGCACGGTCAGGCCGCCGGCGCTGCTGCCGCTGATGACGCAGCGCCGGCCGTCGACCGCTCCCGTCGCGACCAGAAAGTCGGCGCCGGCGACGCAATCGGCGACGTCCGCCTCGCCCCAACAGCCCTCCAGCGCCTGCCGGTAGGCCTGGCCGTAGCCGGTGCTGCCGCGATAATCCACGTCCAGTACGGCAAAGCCGCGGCTGGTCCAGAACTGCGTGCGGGGTTCCAGTGCCGTCACGGCGCGGCTGGTGGGGCCGCCGTGGCCGCGCACCAGAAGCGGCGGCAAGGTGCCCGCATCCCCGCCGTGCGGGGCCGGCGCATAAAAATGGCCATAGGCTTCGCCCTCGCCGCTCCGGAACGCGAGCCACTGCGGCGAGGAGACCCCGACCCCGGCCGGCAGCGGCGGCGCGTCCGAGCACACCGTCGTGCGCAGGGGGTCGAGGCTCAGGGTGATCGCCTCCCAGCGGCGGTCGGGAGCGGCCGCGATGCAGGCGAGCGTCTGGCCTGATGCGGTCAGTCCCGCGAATTCCGTCCAGGGCAGATCGAGCGCGACGACCGTCGCGGCGGACGGCTCGAACAGCATCAGTTGGCGCCGCCCCCGGCGCGTCGCGATCCACGCGATCCGGCCGTCGTCCAGCAGCGCGAGCTGGCGCATGCCCGCCTGCCAGCGCGGGAACCCGCAATCCACGGGCGCGGACCACAGGGCATGGAGCGCGCCGTCGTGCCAGCGCAGCGGCGTCCACCAGCCGTCCGTCTCGCCCAGCAGCACGATATCGCCGCGCGCATCGAACTCGGCCTGGCACACGCTTCGGTCCGGACCGCCGGCGATGGGCCGGATATCCTGCGGCCGGCCGTCGATCAGCGTGGCGCGGTAGAGCGTCGCCGCATCCCAGGGCATGTGCGGCGCATCCCAGGCGATGAACAGCAGCGCGCGACCGTCGGGGCTGACGCGCGGGTTGGCGTAGAAATCCGCGCCTGCGACCAATTCCGTGAGGCCGCCGGCATCCAGGGCCACGAGGCTGAGCCGCCCATCCGACGCTTCCCGCACGGCCAGCAGGCGTGCGTGCGCCACGTCCCAGTAAAGGTCGCCGAAACGGTCCGCACCGGCGGTCCAGACGCGCTGCGGCACGGCCCCGTCCGCAAGGTCGAGGCGGTGCAGATCCTGCCCCGGGTCGTTGACGAACCACAGCGCGCCGCCGCTGACGGCAAAGGCGCCGCCGCCGTATTCCAGCAGCCGGCTGCGGGCGCTGAAGGGCGCGGGCAGGAGGTCGACCGGCGCCGCGCCGGGACGCGCCTGCATCAGGCTCACCCGTCCGCCCTCGGTGGGCCGGGACTCGCTCCAGTACAGGCGCTTCCCGGCGATCTGGACCTGATCGGGTGTGCGACCGGCCGCGGCGACCTCGGCGGCCGTCCAGGGACGGTGGGCCGGTGCGCTGTTCATGGGGCCTCCCGGCGCGCGCGGCCGTCGGGCGTGAGCGTCCAGTCGGACTGTCCGCTCGGCTGCCCCGCGGCGTCGAAGCGCCGCTCGACGAGACGCAGATCGCCCGCCGCCTCGCCGACGACGACGGTGGAGCAGCGCGTACCGTACTGCGGATGGCGGATGAAGGCCGGGGACAGCAGCCGTTCCCAGGCGAGATCGAGGCCGGTACGGGGCAATTCGGCGTCGGGCGCGACCTGCTCATCGGCCAGCAGGGCGAACAGGTCCGCGATCGGCACCTCGCCGGGTTCGAGCAGCGCCGCGAGGCGACGCTTGCCGCGGCGCACCTTGGGCCAATCCGCCCCGAGGGCACCATTGCTGAGACCGTGGATTCCCGGCGGCAGCGCCTGCAGGGCCGGCGTGGCGCGGTTGCTGAGCAGCCACAGGCCCTGGTCGTCGGCGGCCAGCAGATTGAAGCCGGCGTAGCCGTCGATGCGCGCGCTCAGCTCTTCCAGCACGTCGGCAAGCGGCTGCGGCGAGCGCAGCACCGCGCTCACCAGCGCGCCGCGGGAGGGTGCGCCCGGCAGGGGCCGGCTGGGCTCGCGAAAGTTGGTCAGGGCGCAGAAACGGCCCGGCGCCGCGACGCCGAGCCAGGTCCCGCCGCCCTGCAGGTCGCGCCCGCCGACGATCTGCGGCGCGTCGTCCCACGGCGCCGCAGGCAGGGCTGGGCGGCCATGGAACTCGTCGCGATTGGCGGCGACGATCAAGGGTTGGCGACGCTGGGGTCGCCAGGCGATGAAGAGCAGACACATGAGGCGGTGACACCCGATCCCGGCTTTGACCGGCACGAGTGTAGCGCCGCGCGGGCAGCGATGGCCGCTTCGGCGCCTTGGGGTATCATGATTCGCTTTGACAGCTTCCACCGGCAAGGCATCCATGGCGTCGACCCGCGCTTCTCCCAACACCCAGCATGTCGTCATCGTCGGCGCCGGTTTCGGCGGCCTGTACGCCGCCAAGGCGCTGTCGCGCGATCCGGCCTTCCGCGTCACCGTCATCGACAAGCGCAACTACCACCTGTTTCAGCCGCTGCTCTATCAGGTGGCGACGGGCAAGCTGGCGCCCAGCGACATCGCCACCCCGGTGCGCCATGTGTTGCGCGGCCGGCCCAACGTGCGCGTCGTGCAGGGCGCCGCCGTCGATCTCGACCCCGCAGCGCGGCAGGTGATCCTCAACGGGGGCGTGCGCATCGACTACGACATCCTCATCGCCGCCACCGGCGTCAAGCACAGCTATTTCGGCAACGATGCCTGGCGCGAGAATGCGCCGGGGCTCAAGACCATCGAACATGCGCTGGAGATGCGTCAGCGCATCTTCAGCGCCTTCGAGGCGGCCGAGCTCAGCGAAGATGCAGCGGAGCAAGCGCGCCTCACCACCTTCGTCGTCGTCGGGGCCGGTCCGACCGGCGTGGAGCTGGCCGGGGCCATCGGCGAGCTGGCCCGGCACACGCTGAAAGACGAGTTTCATCACATCGACACCGGCCGCAGCCGGATCGTGCTGGCCGAGGGCGCCGCGCAGGTGCTGCCGAGCTATCCCGCCGATCTTGCGGCCGCGGCCGCGAAGTCGCTCGCGCAGCTCGGGGTGGAGGTGATGACCGGCACGCTGGTGACTCATATCGATGGCGACGGCGTGCGGCTGAAGCGGCCGGATGGCCGCGAGGAAGCGATCGAGGCGCGCACCGTCCTGTGGGCCGCCGGCGTGCGGGCATCGCAATTCGGCCAGACGCTCGCGAGGCGCGTCGATTGCAAGCTGGACCGGGCGGGCAAGGTCGAGGTCAATGCCGATCTGTCACTGCCGGCGCATCCGGAGATCTTCGTGATCGGCGATCTGTCCCACTACGCGCCCGCGGGCGGCCAGGCGCTGCCCGGGGTCGCGCCGGTCGCCATGCAGGAGGGCGACTACGTGGCCCGGCTGCTGAAAGCGCGCCAGCGCGGGCGCGCCCTGCCGCCCTTCCGCTACCGCAACCAGGGCAGCATGGCCGTCATCGGCCGGCACGCCGCGGTCGGCGACCTGCGCTTCGTCCACGTGAAGGGAGTGGTGGCCTGGTATCTGTGGGTGCTGGTGCACATGATGGGGCTGATCGAATTCGGCAACCGGCTGGTCGTCATGACCCGCTGGGCGTGGAACTATCTCACCCGCAACAGCGGTTCGCGGCTCATCACCAGCGTGCCCGAGGCCCGCACCGATCATGCGGACCGGGCGCATCGCTCCGGCCGCTGAAGCGCCTCACGGATCGTCGGGCATCTCCAGTTCCTTGATCTTGCGCGTCAGGGTGTTGCGTCCCCACCCCAGGAGGCGCGCAGCTTCCTGACGGCGCCCGCCGGTGTGGCTCAGCGCGGCGCGGATCATGATGCGTTCGAAGTTGGGCGTGGCATGGCCGAGCAGGTCCTGTTCGCCGCCGGCCAGCTGCTGTTCGGCCCAGCGCTTGAGGCCGTCCTCCCAGCCGTGCACGGTTTCCGCGCTGCGGGCGTCCTGACGCGCCAGTTCCGGCGGCAGGTCCTCCATGTGCACCTCGCGCCCCGAAGCCATGACGGTCAGCCAGCGGCAGGTGTTTTCGATCTGGCGCACGTTGCCCGGCCAGTCGAGCCGGCACAAATAGGCCTCCACGTTGGGACGCAGGATCTTGACCTCCATGCCGAGTTCCTTGGCGGCGCGGTTCAAGAAAAACCGCAGCAGCAGCGGGATGTCCTCGCGCCGTTCGCGCAGCGGCGGCACGTGTACGCGAATCACGTTGAGGCGGTGGAACAGGTCCTCGCGGAACTGCCCGGTCTTGACCAGGTTTTCCAGGTTCTGGTGCGTCGCGGCGATGATGCGCACATCGACATGCAGCGGGACATGGCCGCCCACGCGGTAGAACTGTCCGTCGGCGAGCACGCGCAGCAGCCGGGTCTGGAGCTCGGCCGGCATGTCGCCGATCTCGTCCAGAAACAGCGTGCCGCCGTCCGCCTGCTCGAAGCGACCGCGTCGCAGCGCCTGGGCCCCGGTGAAGGCGCCGCGCTCGTGGCCGAACAGCTCCGATTCGAGCAGTTCGCGCGGAATGGCGGCGGTGTTGAGCGCGATGAAGGGCTTGCCGGCACGCGGGCTGTGGCGGTGCAGGGCACGCGCCACCAGTTCCTTGCCGGTCCCCGACTCGCCGTTGATCAGCACGGTGATGTGCGAGCGCGACAGCCGGCCGATGGCGCGGAACACCTCCTGCATCGCCGGCGCCTCGCCGATGATGGTGGGGATGTTCGGGGGCTCGGGCGCGATCAGATCGGGACGGCTCTGCTGGACCCGGTGCTTGTAGGCGCGCCGCACCAGTTCCACGGCCTCATAGATGTCGAACGGCTTGGGCAGATACTCGAAGGCGCCACCCTGATAGGAGGCGACCGCACTGTCGAGATCCGAGTGGGCCGTCATCACGATGACCGGCAGGTTGGGATCCTGTTCGTGCAGTTGCTGCAGCAGGGCGAGCCCATCCATGCCCGGCATGCGCACGTCGGTGACGAGGACGTCCGGCCGCCGTGTCCGCATGTCGCGCAGCACCGCGTCGGCCGATTCGAAGGACTGCGTGGACATGCCGTCGTTGCGCAGCGCCTTCTCCAGCACCCAGCGCATGGACCGATCGTCGTCGACGATCCAGACGTTCACGACTTCGGTATTCATTTTTGTGCCTGCTGCAGAGGGAGAAAAATGGAAAAGCGCGTTTCGCCTGGACGGCTGTGGCACTCGATCGTCCCGCCATGCCGGCCGATCAGATCCTGCGCAATGGACAGGCCCAGTCCCGTGCCTTCGGCGCGACCCGTGACCATGGGATAGAAGATCTGTTCGGCGAAGTCGGCAGGGATCCCGGGGCCGTTGTCCACGACGTCGACCCGGATGACCAGACGGTGGCGATGATGTCCGATGGTGAACTGGCGCTGGGCGCGTGTGATGAGGACGACTTCCGCCGGCTGATGGCGCCGCGACTGGGGCAGCACCGCCTCGATCGCGTTGCGCACGATGTTGAGTACCGATTGGATCAACTGATCGGGGTCGGCCCTGAGCAGCGGCAGACTGGGATCGTAGTTGCTGCGCACGCTGATGCCCGGATGGCCTTCGGCCGCCACGAGGGTGCGCACCCGCTCCATGACCTCGTGGACGTTGACCTCGACCATGCGCGGCAGGCGATTGGAGCCGAGCAGGGTATCGACCAGCTGTTGCAGGCGATCGGCCTCCGCCATGATCACCCGCGTGTAGTCGCGCAGTTCCGGGTCGTGGATCTCGGCGTCCAGCAGCTGGGCAGCGCCGCGCAGGCCGCCGAGCGGGTTCTTGATCTCGTGCGCCAGGCCGCGCACGACGGCCCGGCTGGCCTGCTGCTGGGTCTGCAGATTCTCTTCGCGGGAAATGCGCAGGTGGCGATCCTGCTGGTGGAGTTCGAGCAGCAGGGCACGCGCGCCGTTCGTGAGCCGGATGGGAGTCACCATGCAGTCCACCACCACGGAGGCGGGGTCGACCATGGACTCGAGGTTCAGGTGCAGCTCGCGCTCCGTGTAGGGAGCCTCGCTGCCCAGCGCCTCGAGCAGACGTTCGGTCAGGCTTTCGCCCTGCGATACCAGCGCGTGCAGCGGGGTGTCCATCAGGCGCCGGGCGCTGGCGCCGAACAGCATTTCGGTGGCGCTGTTGAGGTATCGGATGCGCAGGGCACCATCCAGCACCAGCACGGCGCTCGCCAGTTGATCCAGAAGCGCCGCGGCTCCCAGCCCGGCGGTGATCAGCGCCTGATCGTTTCGTGAAGGACTTTTCATGGCGATCTCGGGAAAGCAAAAGCCATGCCGCAACAAGCGCGTTTCAAGGCGGTGCGCGCAGGCGTTCCGTACAGGCGTTGGCGCGGTCGTGGGGCTGATTATGCGCCATGATGGTGCGACCAGCGTCTGCGGCCGGGCGGTGTCGGGGCGATCGCGGCGCGGCTGACGGGTGGCGGTGCATGCCCGGCCCCGTCGGATGTCCTTGCTGCACGAAGATGCAGCATGAAAAAGCCCCGCCTGAATCGCATCAGGCAGGGCTTTTTCGATTTGGAGCGGGATCAGAGGCTGTAGTAGAGCTCGAACTCGACCGGATGCGTGGTCATGCGCACGCGCGAAACGTCCGCCATCTTGAGCCCGATGTAGGCATCGATCATGTCGTCACTGAACACGCCGCCCGCGGTGAGGAAGTCCCGATCCCCGTCCAGGGCATCCAGCGCCTGCTCCAGCGAGAAGGCCACCTTGGGGATGGCCTTTTCCTCTTCGGGCGGCAGGTCGTAGAGATCCTTGTCCATGGCTTCGCCGGGGTGGATCTTGTTCTTGATGCCGTCCAGGCCGGCCATCATCATGGCGGCAAAGCCAAGGTAAGGATTGGCCGTCGAGTCGGGGAAACGCACTTCGATGCGGCGACCCTTGGGGCTCGAAACCCAGGGGATGCGCACCGAGGCCGAACGGTTGCGGGCCGAGTAGGCCAGCATCACGGGCGCCTCGAAGTGGGGCACCAGGCGCTTGTAGCTGTTGGTGCTGGCGTTGGTGAAGGCGTTGATGGCATGGGCGTGCTTGATGATGCCGCCGATGTAGTAGAGCGCCGTTTCCGACAGCCCGCCGTACTGGTCGCCGGCGAACAGGTTCTGGCCGCCCTTGGCGAGCGACTGGTGCACGTGCATGCCGCTGCCGTTGTCGCCGACCAGCGGCTTGGGCATGAAGGTCACCGTCTTGCCGTAGCTGTGGGCGACGTTCTGGATGACGTACTTGAGGACCTGGACCTCGTCGGCCTTTTTCACCAGCGTGTTGAACTTGACGCCGATTTCGCACTGACCGGCCGTGGCCACCTCGTGGTGATGGACTTCCACCGGAACGCCCATCTCCTCCAGCGTCAGGCACATGGCCGCGCGGATGTCGTGCAGCGCATCGACCGGCGGCACGGGGAAATAACCGCCCTTGACACCCGGACGATGGCCCATGTTGCCGTCGGGGTAGACCTTTTCGGTGTTCCAGCCGGCTTCCTCGGAATCGATCTTGTAGAAGCAGCCGCTGATGTCGGCGCCCCAGCGGATGTCGTCGAAGATGAAGAACTCGTTTTCCGGCCCGAAGAAGGCGGTATCGGCCAGGCCGGTGGACTGCAGATAGGCCAGCGCACGCTTGGCGAGCGAGCGCGGGCAGCGGTCGTAGCCCTGCATGGTCGAGGGTTCCACCACATCACAGGTCAGGTTGAGGGTCAGCTCTTCGAAAAACGGATCGAGCCGTGCGGTTTCCAGGTCCGGCATCAGGATCATGTCGGATTCCTGAATACCCTTCCAGCCGGCGATGGAGGAGCCGTCGAACATCTTGCCTTCTTCGAGCACCTCGGCGTCCACGGTATGCGCAGGCACCGTGACGTGCTGTTCCTTGCCGCGGGTGTCGGTAAACCGAAAATCCACGAACTTGACTTCTTTGTCCTGAATCAGCTTCAGCACATCAGCGCTGGACGTTGACATTGCATTCCTCCAAAGAGAGATCGATCAAGCCATACCCAACCCACCCACGGATGGGAATCCACTCGAGGGCAGCATGAACCATGCCACGCAGGTGCGGGTTCGTCGAAGCCGGCCGGACGCCTGAGCGGACCGCAGGGGGCGCCGGCTGCGCGCGAACCCGGTGCAAGCCGGGCCTGGATGCACCAAAAAAGCGCAAAAACGGTCCTCTGAGCGCGTCGCCGCCGCTCGTCGTGCGGCCCCGGCACGGCTCCCGCACCGCCGGCAAGCGTAGCATCCCCGGCGGGGCGGCGGCAGTCTGGATGCATGCCGGTCGACCCGGTCGGTATACTTTGGACCCTCATCCACTGCATGTGTGCACTGTCCGGCACGGAGGATCATGAGCGCCTCGCCCCAAACCTTTCAGGACCTGATCCTGGCGCTTCAGAATTTCTGGGCACGGCAGGGGTGTGTGATCCTCCAGCCGCTGGATCTGGAAGTCGGCGCCGGGACCTTCCACCCCGCCACATTCCTGCGCGCCATCGGACCGGAGACGTGGAACGCGGCCTATGTGCAGCCCTGCCGCCGGCCGAAAGACGGCCGCTATGGCGAGAATCCCAACCGGCTGCAACATTACTACCAGTTCCAGGTGGTGATGAAACCTTCGCCGCTGGAATTTCAGTCGATCTATCTCGACTCGCTGCGGGAGCTCGGCATCGATCCCCTGGTGCACGACATCCGCTTCGTCGAGGACAACTGGGAATCGCCCACGCTCGGCGCCTGGGGGCTGGGCTGGGAGGTCTGGCTGAACGGCATGGAAGTCACCCAGTTCACCTATTTCCAGCAGGTGGGCGGCCTGGAGTGTTATCCCGTGACCGGCGAGATCACCTATGGCCTCGAACGCATCGCGCTTTACCTGCAGGGCAAGGACTCGATCTTCGATCTGGTCTGGACCATCGGCCCTGATGGGGCGCCGGTCACCTATGGCGATGTGTTCCACCAGAACGAGGTCGAGATGTCGGCCTACAACTTCGAGCAGGCGCCGGTGGATGCGCTGTTGCGCCTGTTCGATTTCCATGAAGCCGAAGCGGGCCGCCTGATGGCCGCCGGCCTGGCCTTGCCGGCCTATGAGATGGTCATGAAAGCCTCGCATGCCTTCAATCTGCTCGACGCGCGCCATGCCATCTCGGTCACCGAGCGGGCGCGCTACATCCTGCGGGTGCGCACGCTGGCGCGCGCCGTCGCCCAGGCCTACTTCGAGGCCCGCGCCCGACTGGGTTTCCCCTTGGCGCCGCCGGCGCTGCGGCTGGAGGTGCTCGATCAGTGGCGCGCCCGGCAGGAGGCTGCCGCATGAGCCACGCCGATCTGCTGGTCGAACTGGGTACCGAGGAACTGCCACCCAAGGCGCTGCGCAGCTTGCGCGATGCCTTTGCCGAAGGCATGCGGCGCGAGCTCGCGGCCGCGCATGTCGCATGCGGCGCCGTCGCCGCGTATGCGACGCCCCGCCGCCTCGCGGTGCACATCGAGGCGGTGGCGCTGCAACAGCCGGATCAGCTCGAGGAAAGAATGGGACCCGCCGTGGCCGCGGCCTTCACCGCCGAGGGTGCGCCCACGCCGGCGGCGCTCGGGTTTGCCCGCAGTTGCGGCGTCGCGGTCGAGACGCTCGCACGCCAGGGCGAGGGACGCCAAGCGCGGCTGGTGCATCGTGCCGTGCGGCCGGGCCAGCCGACGCGCGATTTGCTGCCGTCTCTGGTCGCGCGTGCGCTCGAGACCCTGCCGACGCCCAAGCGCATGCGCTGGGGCGCGGGCCGGGACGAATTCGTGCGGCCATTGCACTGGCTGGTGATGCTGCTCGGCACCGAGGTCGTGGCGGGATCGGTCCTGGGCGTGCCCGCGGGTCGGCTCAGCCGGGGCCACCGCTTCCATGCGCCGGATCCGATCGCGCTGGATCGGTCGGGGGATTATCCAGAGCGTCTGATGGCGGCTCATGTGGTGGCCGATTTCGACGTGCGCCGCGCGCGCATCGTCGAGGGCGTCACGGCTGCGGCTGCGGCGCTGGGCGGCGAGGCGGTTCTCGACGAGGATTTGCTCGACGAGGTGACTGCACTCACCGAATGGCCGGTGCCGCTGGCCGGGCGCTTCGAGGCGCGTTTCCTCGAGGTGCCGGCCGAGGCGCTGATGTCTTCCATGCGCGGGCACCAGAAATATTTTCCCGTGCGCGACGGGCAGGGGCGGCTGCTCAACCACTTCATCACGCTCGCCAATCTGGCCTCGCGCGATCCGGCGCAGGTGGTTGCCGGCAACGAGCGGGTGATCCGTCCGCGGCTGGCCGACGCCGCCTTTTTCTTCGAGCAGGATCGCAAGCAGCCGCTCGCGGCGCGCCGCGACGCGCTGCGCGCGGTGACCTATCAGGCCGAGCTCGGCAGCGTGTTCGACAAGACCGAGCGGCTGGCGGCGCTCGCCGGCTGGATCGCGGCGCAGATCGGCGGCGATGCGGCGCTCGCGCAGCGGGCCGGAATCCTGTCCAAGTGCGATCTCATGACCGAGATGGTCGGCGAGTTCGATGAACTGCAGGGCATCATGGGCGAGCACTACGCCCGCCTCGACGGCGAAGCGCCCGACGTGGCGCGCGCCCTGCGCGAGCAATACCTGCCCGCCTTTGCCGGTGATGCCTTGCCCGCCACGTCGACCGGGTGCGCGCTGGCGCTCGCCGATCGGCTCGATACCCTGGTCGGCATCTTCGGCATGGGCCAGGCGCCGACCGGCTCGCGCGATCCTTTCGGCCTGCGCCGCGCCGCCATCGGCCTGCTGCGCATCCTCATCGAGCGCGAACTGAGTCTGGATCTGCGCGCGTTGCTGACCCAGGCCCGCGCCGGCTATGGCGCGCTGAAGGAAGAGCCGATCGAGCCGGTGTTCGCCTATGTGCTGGAGCGCATGCGCGCCGTCCATGAAGAACGGGGGATACCGGCGGAGGCCTTCCTCGCCGTGATGGCGCGCGCGCCGACGGTGCCGCTCGACATCGACCGGCGCGTGCGGGCGGTCGACCACTTCCGCGCGCTGCCCGCGGCCATGGCACTGGCCGCCGCCAACAAGCGCGTGGCCAACATCCTCGCCAAATCCGACGTCGCGCCGGGCGAGGGCCGTATCGATCCCGAGCGCTTCGTCGAGCCGGCCGAGCGGGCGCTGTTCGAGGCGCTCGGGGAACGGCAGGCCCGGATCGCGCCCCTCTTGGCCCGGCGTGACTATACGGCCGCGCTGACCGCGCTGGCCGACCTGCGCGCGCCGGTGGATGCCTTTTTCGACACCGTGCTCGTCAACGCCGAGGATGCGGCTCTGCGCGCCAATCGCTTTGCGCTGCTCGCCGCCCTGCAGGCGCTGTTCTGGGAGGTGGCCGACATTTCCCAGCTCTGTCCGGCCAGATGAGCCCCGCCGAGCTGCGACCGCTCGAGCCGCCAGCCCCGCCCGACATTCGGCCCGAGCGGGGCTGGCTGGTCCTCGACCGGGACGGGGTCATCAACCGCGATCGCGCCGACTACGTAAAGACCCCGGCGGAACTGGAGTTCCTGCCCGGCAGCCTGGCGGCGATCGCGGCGCTCGGTCGCGCCGGGTTCGGCATCGTCGTGGCGACCAACCAGTCCGGCGTCGGTCGCGGCCTGTTCGGTGCGGCCGATCTGGAGGCCATCCATGACCGGTTGCGGGCGGAGGTGAGCGCCGCGGGCGGCCATCTGGCCGGCATCTTCGCCTGCCCCCATGCGCCCGACGCCGGTTGCGCCTGCCGCAAGCCGCGCCCGGGGCTGCTCGAGCGCATCGCCCACTGGGCGCACATCCCGCCCGCGACCATGATCGTCGTCGGCGACGCGGCGCGGGATCTCGCCGCCGCCCGCGCCGCGGGGGCGCGAGCGGTCCTGGTGCGCACCGGCCACGGCGAGCAGACCCTGCGGCAGTGGTCCGGGCCTTTGGACGTGCCGGTGTTCGCGGATCTGGCCGGGTTCGCACGCCATTGGATCGCGAGCATCACCGTGCAGGGAGCGGCCCCGGGTGAAGCATGACACCGCCTTCGGCACGCTGCAGGCGGTGCGCTGCGGCCTGTTCTTTCTCCTGCTGGCGCTGAGCATGGTGCTGTGGGCGCCCGTCATGCTGGGCGGTCGCCGGCTCCCGCGGGCCGGACGCTACCGTCTGGCGCTGATTTGGCTGCGATTTCACGCCTGGATTTTGCGCTGGATCGTGGGCCTGCGATTCACCGTGCAAGGGCTGGAGCACTTGCCGCCCGGCCCCGCCGTGGTGTTGTGCAAGCACCAATCCATGCTCGAAACCTTCCTGTTGCCGTTGATTCTTCCGCCGCAGACCTGGGTCTTGAAGCGCGAGTTGCTCCGCATCCCGTTGTTCGGGCCGTGCATGACGCTGATGCAGCCGATCGCCATCGATCGGGACCAGCCGCGGACCGCGCTCAAGGAGGTCCTTGTGCAAGGCCAGGAGCGCCTGCGGCAGGGGCTGTGGGTGGTCGTGTATCCGGAGGGCACGCGGGTGGTGCCCGGCGCGTCGCGGCCCTACAACAAGGGCGGGGCGTGGCTCGCCCAGCGTGCCGGCGTCCCCGTGGTGCCGATCGCGATCGACACCGGCCTGTTCTGGCCGGGAATGAGCTGGCGCATCCGGCCGGGCATCGCCCATCTGGTGATCGGCCCGCCCATCGAAACCACCGGGCGCGATGCCGACGCCATCAATGCCGAGGCCAGAGACTGGATCGAGACGACCAGCCGCCATCTGGCGGGTTGCGGCGCCGAAGCGCACGCCCGGCGCATCGATCCCGAGGCCGATGAAGACCGTCTAATTTGACATTTTGCCTCAGCTTGCTTGCCCATGCGTTTGAAAATCAATACCATGACCCGGGCTATCCGGCGACGAGCACGGTGTTCCTGCCAAGTCCTGCGGTGCGCCGATGATGAATTCGGCGCGCGGTAACCCGACCGGCAGGTGGCGCCAAGGCTGCCGGAGCGCCAATCGTTCATCACATCGAGAGGGTTAGATAATGAGCACGAAACAGAAGCTGTTGATCCCGGCGATCGCCCTGGCTGCCGTGGTGGCTGCCCCGGCCGTCCTGGCGACCGAGACGGCCGGCAAGTTCGGCGTGGGTCTGAGCAAGGTCATCGAAGAAGACGAAGTCGCGCTGGCCGGCCGCTACTGGATCACGGAAGAAGCGGGCGTGCAGGGTACCGTCTACTACCAGAACGACGAGCAGGGTGACGACGAGCTGACCAAGTACGCTGTCGCGCTCAAGGGCATTTTCGCGCCCGTCATCCGCGAGAACAGCAAGTTCCTGGTGTCCCTGGAGGCGGGCTACAACGACGCCGACCTGGAAACCAGCCAGGGCGACCTGAAGACCGACGGCTGGTTCGTCTTCCCGGCCTTGGGCGCCGAGTTCATGCTGAGCGGCCTGCCCGAACTGGGGCTGAACGTCGAAGTCGGCTATCGCTACGAAGATTCCGACGATCTGGACGCCCAGAGCGAAGGCGTGAAGGGCACCGTGGGCGCCGTCTACTACTTCTGATCGTCCGACGCGCTGCCGAGGACCTGGGACGGCCCCGATCGGGGCCGTCTCCATTTGTGCCGTGCCATCTCGCGTGCGGCGCTGCTATCCTGAAGGTCCGTTTCCAGCGGGAGGCCCCCATGGACCCTGTTCCAGAAACCGACGCCGAATGGCGCGAGCGGCTCAGCCCCGAGCAATACCGCATCACTCGCCAGTGCGGCACCGAACCGGCCTTCACCGGGATCTACCACGACTGCAAGACACCCGGGCTTTATCGCTGCGTCTGCTGCGCCGCGCCGCTGTTCGCGTCCACCACCAAGTACGATTCCGGCTCGGGTTGGCCGAGTTTCTGGACGCCCGTGTCGGAGGCGGCGCTGACCCGTCGCGAGGACGCCAGCCACGGCATGCGGCGCATCGAGGTGCGCTGCGCACACTGCGACGCGCATCTGGGGCATGTGTTTCCGGACGGCCCGACGCCGACGGGCCTGCGCTACTGCATCAACTCCGCCGCGCTGGATCTCGAGCCCGAGGCTGACGGACCGCTCAACAACTCCTCGGCGCGCTGATACCATTTGCCCTTTTGGCTGTCTTGCGGCTTTGAGGTCCTGCTTTGAAACACGCTATTGCGCGCTGGCTGTCCCAGGCGATTGCCCAGATCCCCGATTGTGGCGAGGACGTGCGCGGCCTGACGGCGCAGCTCGAGCGCACCCGCGATGCGGCCCATGGCGACTTCGCCACCAACTGGGCGCTCGTGGCCGCGCCGCGCGCCGGGCGCAAGCCGCGTGAGCTGGCCGAGGTGCTGGTCCGGCATTTGCCGGCGCATCCGCTGGTCGCGGCCGTCACGATTGCCGGACCGGGATTCGTCAACATCCGCCTCGAGCCCGACGCCTATCACCAGGCGCTGCGCGAGCTCCTGGCGGCGGGCGAGCGCTACGGGCAGATCGACTTCGGTCAGGGTCAGCGCGTGCTGCTCGAGTTCGTTTCCGCCAACCCCACCGGGCCGCTGCACGTCGGCCATGGTCGCGGCGCCGCCTATGGCGCCAGTCTGGCCAACGTCCTGCGCACGGCGGGCTATCGGGTCGAGTGCGAGTACTACATCAACGACGCCGGCCGGCAGATGGACATCCTGGCGGCGAGCGTCTGGCTGCGCTATCTCGAGCTGTGCGGTGAAACGCTGACCTTCCCCGCCAACGGCTACCGCGGCGATTACCTGCTGCCGATCGCGCACGATCTGCTGGCGCAGGCGGGCATGACCCTGCGGCATCCGGCGGCGGCGGTGTTTGCAGGACTGCCGCCCGATGAACCCGACGGCGGCGATCGCGAACGCTATATCGATGCCCTGGTCGCCCGGACACGGGAGTTGCTCGGCGAAGCCGGTTACGCGCGGGTGTTCAACGCCGGGCTCGACTCCATCCTGTCGGACATCCGCGACGATCTGGCCGAGTTCGGCGTCACCTACGATCGCTGGTATTCCGAGCGCAGCCTCGCCATGAGCGGCGCGCTGGAAGGCACGCTGCAGACGCTGCGCGAGAGCCCTCACACGGAAATGCGCGACGGCGCCCTGTGGTTTCGCGCCACGGCGTTCGGCGATGAGAAGGATCGCGTGGTGGTGCGCGAAAATGGCGCGCCCACCTATTTCGCCTCCGACATCGCCTATCACCTCGACAAATACCGGCGCGGCTTCGATCGTCTGATCGACATCTGGGGCGCGGATCATCACGGCTACGTGCCGCGCGTGAAGGCCGCCCTCACGGCCCTGGGCGAGGAGGCCGACCGGCTCAGCGTGCTGCTGATCCAGTTCGCCATCCTCTACCGCGGCAAGGAAAAGGTGTCCATGTCCACACGGGCCGGCGAGTTCGTGACCTTGCGCGAGCTGCGCGCCGAGGTCGGCAACGACGCGGCGCGGTTCTTCTACGTGTTGCGTTCGCATGAGCAGCACCTGGACTTCGATCTGGAACTCGCCAAGTCGCAGAGCGCCGACAACCCGGTCTACTACGTGCAATATGCCCACGCCCGCGTGTGCAGCGTATTCGGCCAGCTCGCGGAGCGCGGCGCGTCCTTCGATGCCGCCGCCGCCGATCTCGCGCAACTGACCAGCCCGCACGAAACCGCGCTGCTGGTGGCGCTGTCGCGCTACCCCGAGACCATCGAGGCCGCCGCTCGGCAATGCGCGCCGCACCACCTCGCCCACTACCTGCGCGATCTGGCGCAGGATTTCCATGCCTATTACAACGCCCAGACCTTCCTCGTGCCCGATGCCGGACTGCGCAACGCGCGTCTGTGCCTGATCGCCGCCGCGCGCCAGGTGTTGCGCAACGGGCTCGGTGTGCTGGGCGTTTCGGCACCCGAACGGATGTAGAGATGGCCGGTCGCCCGCGTCCCCAACCCTCGCGTCGCCCGGCAGCGCGCAACCGGCGACGATCCGCAGGCTACCCGGCACGGGTGAGCCTGCCGGGCTGGGCCTGGTTGCTGCTGGGGCTCGCCTTGGGGGCAGCCGGTGCCGCGCTGTTCTACATCGTTCAGAACCAGCCCGCGCGCCAGCCGATCGTGCAGGCGCCGGCCGGCACGCCGGCACCCGCAGCGACGCCACCGCAAAGCGCGCCGGCTCCGAAGGTGCCGTCCGCGGCGGCCCGGCCCGACCCCGATCGGTTCGAGTTCTACGAGTTGTTGAAGGAAGGCGAACAGATCGTTTCCGTGCCCGAAAAAGGCAAGGCGGCGCCGGCGGTATCGGCGCCCGCCGCCCGCACCCCGGCCGCTCCGACCCCGGCAGCCGAACCCGCCACCGTCGCGCCCGCGTCCCCGCCGGCGCGTTACATTTTGCAGGTGGGCTCCTACCGGACGTTCGAAGACGCCGATCGCGTCAAGGCCAGCCTTGCGCTGCTGGGGCTGGAGGGTCGGATCGAACAGGCCAAGCTGGCCAGTGGTGCGGTCTGGTTCCGGGTCCGGGTCGGGCCGATGACCGATGTGGACCAGGTGAAGAGCGCCGAAGCCCGCCTCAAGTCCAATGGCATGGGCGCGCTGGTCATCAGAACCGATCGCTGAGCTGGCCCGGATGCCCGCGGTTCACGCCAGCGGATATTCGGGTCTTTCGTCGGCATCGCAGACCCAGTTGGCCCACAGCTTGCCGTCGCTTCCTTCCAGCAGGCTGATGTAGTTGCGCGTCCGCAGATAGGGTCCCGAACCGTAGGGCTTGATCAGCCGGATGTCGATGGCCCGGTCCTCGCTCAGATACTCCGACAGGGTGTCGGATTCCAGGCCCAGCAGCGGGCCGATCAGCAGACGGGTCGACATGGGCGGGTTCCTCCTGATCCCGAGCGTCGAGACGTCTTTCCCGGCGTGGCGCTCTTCCGGACACGGGATGCGCGACTATAGACCGCCGCGGCATGTCCGCGCATCCATCGGCCACGCTGGCGCCCGGCGAACCCTGCGGGGCTGCATGCGACCCGCGCACCGGACAGCGGTACCGCAGCCTTGCAGGCGATCGAACGGCGATACCGGCGATCGGGGCCTGTCAGGTCGGCGGGCGTCAGCCATGATGGCCCGCCTCAGAAGCCCAACCGCACGCCTGCGACCAGCGCCGATTCGCGGACGGCCTCATCCCGCTCGCGCGCCAGGTCCGCAGTGCCGGCCAGCCTGCGGGTCCAGGACCAGCCCAGATAAGGCGCGAACCGCCGGTCGATTTCATAGCGCAGGCGCAGGCTCGCCGTGGCGCTGGTGAACCCGGAATCCAGGTCGAAGGCGCGATCCTCCCGAGCCGCGGCGCCGAGTTCCAGACGCGGCTGCAGGATCAGGCGCTGGGTCAGCAGCAGCTCGGATTCGGTTTCCAGGCGCGCCGTCAGCAGGCCGTCCTCATCGAGCCGCAGCGTGGCGTCGACTTCGAGGCGATAGGGCAGAAGGCCGTGCAGGGCGGTCACGGCAGCCAGCCGGTCGGCGTTGTCCTCCGCGCCTGCGTGACGCTGGTAGCCGACGCCGCCCAGCAGATCCCAGTACGGGGCGACGAGCCGGCCGTAATACACGTCCAGCCGGTCGATCTCGGTCCGGTCATCGGCCGTGCGGTGGCGCCCTTCACTTTCCAGCCACAGGCGCCGGTCGTCGCCGCCGACCCAGCCGAGGACGTCCCAGGCCAGTGCGTCCTCGCTCGCATCGCCGGCGCGGTATTCGAACTGATCGACGAGCAGACGGTGATGGATCAGGTCATCCTCGATCGGCGCCGGCCAGGAACCGGGTCCCGCAGGCGCGATGGGATCGGCGGCGACCGCCCGGGCCGCGATCCCGAGCGTCGCGGCAAGCCCGAGCAAGATCCGTTCTGATGTCGTGCCCATGCGCCCCCTCAGCCCACCCGCACGATGCGGAACATGCCCAGATCCATGTGATAGAGCAGATGACAGTGGAAGGCCCAATCCCCCGGCGCGTCGGCGGTGATCAGGGCCGACAGCCGTTCGGCGGGCTTGACGCTGACGGTGTGCTTGCGCGGAATGTGGCGGCCCTGACCGTTTTCGAGTTCCAGCCACATGCCGTGCAGATGGATGGGATGCTCCATCATGGTGTCGTTGACCAGCACGAGGCGCAGCCGCTCGCCATACCGGAACGGAATCGGCTCCGGGGCTTCGGAAAACTTGCGGCCATCGAAGGACCACAGGTAGCGCGTCATGTGGCCGGTCAGATGCAGCTCGATCTCGCGGGCCGGGGGGCGATCGTCGAAATCGTGGGCGAGGCGCTTGAGATCGGTATAGACCAGCACGCGATGACCCACGTCGGTGAGACCCGTGCCCGGCTCGGCCAGCCGGTTGCGCTGGATCTCGGCGATGCCGGTGTTGCCCGGGCCGTGCGTGTCGGGGCCGTGACGGGCCACGATGGGTCCCGGTCCGCGGTCGGGCGGTGATGATGGCGCGGCGCCTGCGCCGTGATGCGCGTGGGATGCGGCATCAGGGACATGCCCGGCGTGCGCATCGGCCGTGATCGGCGCGTGCCCGGGATGCGCCGGGCCTGATTCGGCGGATGAGGCGCCGTGTCCCGCGTGCGCCGCCATGCCCATGTCGACCATGGTGCGGCGCGGCGGGGCGCGCAGGGCCGGCACCTCGGCGCGCTGTCCCGGTCGCGGGCTCAGGACGCCGCAGGCGTAGCCGCTGCGGTCCATGGACTCGGCGAACAGCGCATAGGCCCGGTCCACCTCGGGCGCGATGACGACGTCATAGGTTTCGGCCACGGCGATCTGCAGCTCATCCACCGTCACCGGCGCGACGTTCTGGCCGTCCGCCTGCACCACGGTCATCGGCAGGCCGGGAATGCGCACATTGAAATAGCTCATGCTGGCGGCATTGATGATGCGCAGCCGCACGCGCTCGCCGGGAGCGAACCGTCCTTCCCACGGCGCATCGGACGCCTGGCCGTTCAACAGATAGGTGTAGCTGTGGCCGGTGATGTCGGCGATGTCGCTCGGATTCATGCGCATGGCGGCCCAGTCGAGCCGGTTGCGAATGGCGGCGCGCCAGGAGCTCTGTCGGGCTTCGTCGACCAGGCTCAGCAGGGTCGGTTTCTGGAAATTGTCGGCATCGCTCTGCTGCTTGAGGCGCGTCATCATGCGGTGGGGGTCGGTGGGCAGGAAGTCGGAGAGCACCACGACGTGCTCGCGCTCGCAGGCGACAGGATCGGGCTCGGCCGGATCGATGATGAGCGCGCCGTAGTGCCCGCGCTGCTCCTGCATGCCGCTGTGACTGTGATACCAGTAGGTGCCGTGCTGGCGGATGGGGAAGCGGTAGGTGAAGGTCGTCCCCGGACGGATGCCGGCGAAGCTCACGCCGGGCACGCCGTCCATGCCGGCCGGCAGCAGGATGCCGTGCCAGTGGATGGAGGTGGGCTCGTCCAGATGGTTGTGCACGCGGGCGACGAAATCCTGGCCCTCGCGCAGCCGGATCAGGGGGCCCGGAAGCTGGCCGTTGAGGGTCACCGCCGTGACGCGGCGGCCATCGATCGCCAGATGCTGCTCGCCGATGCGGAGATCGAGCGGGTCCTCGGGGGTGCCGGACCCGGTCGCGCTCATCGCGGCAGCCTGCAGCGCCCGCCATGGGCTCACGGCCAGGCCCAAGCCGAGGGCGCCGCCCCATTGCATCAGCGCGCGCCGCGATAGTCCTCCGGCCTCTCTTTTCACGCCGTCGGCGCTCCCCATCGTTGCCCACGGACAGGGTAAGGTCACAAGCAGGGCGCAGGTCAAGTGCGCGCCGCAAGCCGATGCCCATGGGCGACCGATGTCGCCATGGGTCGTGGCAGGGGCGCCGGATCATCGGATACAGTGAAGCTGCAATCCTTTCCGGAAATCCGCCATTCGCTTCCGCTCGGGAGGTCCCGCCATGGATCACCGCCATCTGTCTGGCGATGCCGCTGCTGTCGGGGCGCGCGATCCGGTTTGCGGCATGATCGTGAAGGATCCGGCACATGCGCCGCAGCAGACCCATGGGGGCCGGCGCTATGTGTTCTGCTCCCGTCGGTGTGCGGACAAATTCGCCGCTGCGCCCGAGCCGTATCTCCAGAGCGCCCCCGCTCCGACCGCAGCGCAGGCGCCGGGAACCCGTGTCTGCCCGATGTGCCCCGACGTCACGGCGGACCAGCCGGGGGCATGCCCGAAATGCGGCATGGCCCTGGAACGGGCGGTACCGGCCGCGCCGGCCACCGCGACGCAATGGACTTGCCCCATGCACCCCGAGATCGTGCGGGACGTGCCGGGCGCATGCCCGATCTGCGGCATGGCGCTGGAGCCTCGCGCCGTGACCCTGGCGGACGAGGACAATCCCGAACTGCGCGACATGACGCGCCGGTTCCGCGTGAGCCTGATCCTCACCGTCCCGGTCTTTGCCGTGGCCATGGGCGAGATGGTGCCGGGCGTGCACGACCGGCTTGCCCGACTCGGGTCGCCCGGGTTCCGGGACGGCTTCGAACTCCTCCTCACGACGCCGGTCGTGCTGTGGGCCGGATCGTTCTTCTTCAGCCGCGCCTACCGTTCGTTGATCAACCGCAGCCTGAACATGTTCACCTTGATCGCCCTGGGGGTGGGTGTCGCGTATGGCTACAGCGTGGTCGCGGCCCTGTTTCCGGGGCTGTTCCCCGCGGCGTTGCGCGATCATGGCGATCGTGTCGCCGTCTACTTCGAGGCTGCGGCGGTCATCACCACGCTGGTGATCCTCGGACAGATGCTGGAACTGCGGGCGCGCAGTCGTACCGGGGCGGCCATCCGCGCCTTGCTGGGGCTGGCGCCCAAGACCGCTCGGCGCATCGACGCCGATGGCGCGGAACGCGACGTACCACTGGATCAGATCCGGATCGGTGACCGGTTGCGCGTGCGGCCGGGCGAGAAGATCCCGGTGGACGGCAAGGTCATCGAGGGCCGGAGCGCGGTGGACGAATCGATGATCACCGGCGAACCCATGCCGGTGGAAAAGGGCCCCGGCGATGCCGTGATCGGTGCCACCGTGAACGGAACCGGCGGACTGATCATGACCGCGGAGCGGGTCGGCGCGGAGACCCTGTTGGCGCGCATCGTCCAGATGGTCGCCGACGCCCAGCGCAGCCGGGCGCCCATCCAGAAGCTGGCCGATACCGTGTCGGGATATTTCGTGCCCAGCGTGGTGCTCGTCGCGGTGACGACCTTCGTCCTCTGGGCGCTGTGGGGGCCGGAACCGCGCCTGGCGCACGGCCTGATCAACGCCGTCGCCGTGCTGATCATCGCCTGTCCCTGCGCGCTGGGGCTCGCCACGCCCATCTCCATCATGGTGGCGACCGGCCGGGGGGCCGGCGTCGGGGTATTGTTCAAGAACGCCGAGGCGATCGAGGCCTTCCGGGAGATCGATACCCTGGTGGTGGACAAGACCGGCACCCTGACCGAGGGGCATCCCGCGCTGGTGACGGTGACGGTCTTCGGAGACATGGACGAGCAAGGGCTGCTGCGTCTGGCCGCCGGTCTGGAGCAGGGCAGCGAGCACCCGCTGGCCACGGCCATCGTGCGCGGCGCCGAGGCGCGGGGGGTGCGTCCCGGCGCGGCGGAGGACTTCGCGTCGGTGACCGGGCAGGGGGTGCGCGGCCGCATCGCGGGGCAGCAGGTGGCGCTCGGCAACGCTGCGATGATGGACGCGCTGGGCGTGGAGGTCGCGGCGCACGGCGCCCGCGCCGAATCCCTGCGACAGACGGGACAGACCGTCATGTGGGTGGCGGTCGACGGGCGCTGCGCCGGCCTCCTCGGCGTGGCCGATCCGGTCAAGCGCACCACCGCCGAGGCCATCGCCGCCCTGCACCGGGACGGCCTGCGCATCGTCATGATGACGGGGGACAACGCGGCCACCGCCCGCGCCGTGGCCGGGCCGCTGGGCATCGACGAGGTGATTGCGGGCGTCATGCCCGATGAGAAGGCGGCCAAGGTGCGCGAGTTGCAATTGCAGGGGCGCAAGGTGGCCATGGCTGGCGACGGCATCAACGACGCGCCCGCCCTGGCGCAGGCCGACGTGGGCATCGCCATGGGGACCGGCACGGACGTGGCCATGGAAAGCGCCGGGGTGACCTTGGTGAAAGGCGATCTGACCGGGATCGTCCGCGCCCGGCGGCTGTCGCGGGCGACGCTGCGCAACATTCGCCAGAACCTGTTCTTCGCCTTCGTCTACAACAGTCTCGGCGTGCCCATCGCGGCAGGTCTGCTGTATCCCGTCTTCGGTTGGCTGCTCTCGCCCATGCTCGCGGCGGCCGCGATGAGCCTGTCGTCGGTCTCCGTCATCGGCAATGCCTTGCGGCTGAACCGCGTCGATCTCTAGGGCGCGGGGACGTCAGTCGTCCGCGGGTGAGGTCGGCGCGGCCCGGCGCAGATCCGCCAGCCGGCGCAGGGTCAGCGTGCGGGCGAAATCCTGGCTGTAGCGGATGTGGGCGCCCATCAGCTCGCGCGCGGTGGCGAGATCCCCGGCCAGCAACAGCGCCGCGATGCGGTGGTGCTCGGCGTAGGTCACCGCGATGCGTTCCCGGTCCGTGAAATCCAGCCGGCGGATGATGTGGATGCGGGTATTGATGTCCTCCAGCAAGCCGGTCAGGACCCGGTTGCCCGATCCCCGTGCCAGGGCAATGTGGAAACTTTCGTCGCGCTGCGCCATGGCGTCGACCGATGTCGGTGCCGCATCGGCCCGGGCCGGGTGCCAGTCGCGGGCCAGGGCCTCCAGCTCGGGCCGCGCCATGCGCTCCAAGGCCTGCTCGAGCGCGAGCGATTCGAGCGCGATGCGCACCTGATAGAGCTGGTCGATCTCCTCGATGTCGAGCTCACGGACGAAGCAGCCTTGCTTCGGGCGGATGGTGACGAAGCCTTCCGCCGCCAGGCGCTGCAGCGCTTCGCGGATCGGCGTCCGGCTCACCCCGAAATCCGCAGCCAGCTCCGTTTCGGTGACGCGGGTGCCCGGGTAGAGGGCGAATCCGAGAATGCGGTCCTTGAGCGCGTTGTAGACGACATGGGCAGACGGGCGGCTGGACATGCGGGCCTGAAACCTCGGGATGCAATGTGGCATCCATCATGGCATATCGCCCCCGGTTTCTGCAGGCGCGCCTGCACCATCACGGGTCGTGGCGCGCGCGAACTCGGCGCAGCGGCGTCCCGATCCGGCCACGACACCCCAGATCTTCACCGGGAATGACGGCCTCAACAGCGGCTCTCCGCACGCGGCATGGTTTGTGCTCGTCATTGCATGCAACGTGGGATACCAAGGGGTGGGCCCACGCAACTCAGGGGGATCGGATCATGACCTCAGCCCATCGCAATTCTGCCCTGCTCGCGCTTGGCGCGGGTGGCGTCCTGATGACGCTTGCCGGCGCGGCCCAGGCGGGCTCGGCGAACTTCGCCACGACCAACATCCAGTACCTCCACGGCACGCGCTACGCGGACTTCGATCCCGATGGGGGCTTCTCCGAGGACGACGAGGCCGGCATCGTCACCGTCGAACACTTCAATACCTGGAAGTATGGCGACAACTTCTTCTTCGTCGACATCACCAACCCCTTCGGCAAGGGAGACGGTTTCGGGACCACCGCAGAGACGAGCGCCGCTTACTACGCCGAACTTTCGCCGCGGCTCTCGCTCGGCAACATCTTTGCCGGCCATGAACTGTCGGCGGGCATCGTGAAGGACGTCCTCTTCACCGCCACGCTCGAAATCCCCGAATCCCCCGTGGAACAGACCCTGCTGTACGGTCTGGCGGTGGACCTCAAGCTGCCCGGCCTGCAGTTCTTCCAGTTCAACTGGTACATCCGCGACAGTCAGGACGCCGACATCGATTCCGGTCAGCAGATCACGCTGGTGTGGGGCGCGCCCTTCAAGCTCGGGCCGGTGCCGATGGTGTTCGAAGGCTTCTTCGACTACGCCTGGGGCGAGGATCCGCTGGAGGACAACATCATCACGGCGCCGCGCCTTCTGGTCGATGTCGGCGGCCTGGCCGGATGGGGCGAAAACAAGCTGCAGGTGGGTGTCGAATATCAGATCTGGCGTAACAAGTTCGGCATCGACGGCATGGACGAAGACGTGCCGCAGGCGATGGTGAAGTGGATCTGGTGAGCATGACGTCGCCCCCTGCCGCCCCGGAGGAGGCGCCGATTCCGGCGCTGTCGACGCTGCGGCTGGCGCTGTCCGGCGGCACCACGGCGCAGGCGCTGGTCGAGCAGGTCATCGCCCGGCGCCGGGCGGTGACGGCGGACGGCATCTGGATCACCGAGGTGCCGGACGCGGCGCTGGGCGCGCGTGCAGCGGCGCTCGACGCCCTGCCGCCGGCGGCGCGCGGGGCGCTGCACGGCGTGCCGTTCGCGGTCAAGGACAACCTCGACGTGGCCGGCCTGCCGACCACTGCCGCCTGTCCGGAGTTTGCCTACGTGCCGGCGCACACCGCGCCCGCCGTGCAGCGCCTGCTGGACGCGGGCGCGCTGCTGGTCGGCAAGACCAACATGGACCAGTTCGCGACCGGCCTGTCCGGCACGCGCACCCCGTTCGGCGCACCGGCCAACGCCTTCGATCCGGCCTACATCTGCGGCGGGTCGAGTTCGGGCTCGGCACTCGCGCTCGCGCACGGTCTGGTCAGCTTCGCGCTCGGCACGGACACCGCGGGCTCCGGCCGCGTGCCGGCGGCGCTCGGCAACATGGTGGGCCTCAAGCCCAGCCGCGGCCTCGTCAGCAGCCGCGGCGTGCTGCCCGCCTGCCGCTCGCTCGACTGCGTGTCGGTGTTCGCGCTGACCTGCGCCGACGCGGCGGCAGTGCTCGACGTCATTGCCAGTTTCGATGCCGAGGATCCGTTCGCGCGCGCCGACTGGCCGGTGGTGCCGGCGCCGGGACCCGCGTTCCGCTTTGGCGTGCCCGAGCCCGAGCAGCTCGACTTCGACGGCGATGCGGCCAACGCCCAGGCCTTCGCGCGCGCCGTCGCGGCGCTCGAAACGCTCGGCGGCACGGCAGTCACCATCGATTACACCCCGTTTCGCGAAGCCGCGCGCCTGCTCTACGACGGCCCGTGGCTCACCGAGCGCCGCCTCGCGGTCGGCGATTTTCTCGACCGCCGGCCGGACGCCGTGCTGCCGGTGGTGCGCGACATCATCCTGGGCGCCGACCGCTTCACCGCTGGCGACGCCTTCGCCGCCGACTACCGCCTGCGCGCGCTGCGCCGCGCGGTCGAGCCGCTGTGGCAGGACATCGACTGCCTGCTGACGCCGACCATCCCGACCGCCTACACGCGCGCGGCGGTGCTGGCCGACCCGGTGGCGCTCAACACGCGCCTCGGCCACTACACCAACCACATGAACCTGCTCGACCTGTGCGCGGTGGCGGTGCCGGCGGGATTCCTGCCGTCCGGGCTACCCTTCGGCGTCACCGTGCAGGCGCCGGCCGGGCATGACCGGGCGCTGCTCGGGCTCGCCGACCGCCTGCACCGGGTGCTGAACACCACCACCGGCGCCGTGGGTCTGCCGCTGGCCGATACGCCGCCATACACCGCGACCGAGGATGGCGCCACGTTCGACATCGCCGTCTGCGGCGGCCACATGCAGGGCCTGCCGCTGAACCACGAACTCACCAATCGCGGCGCGCGCTTGCTGGAACGCACGCGCACCGCGCCCGCCTATCGCCTGTACGCGCTCGCCGGCTTCAACCCACCCCGCCCAGGCCTGGTGCGCGATGCGACCGGCGGCGCCATCGAGATCGAGATCTGGCGCCTGCCGCTCGCCGAAGTCGGCACCTTTCTCGCCGGCGTGCCGGCGCCGCTCGCCATCGGCACCGTGCAACTCGACGGACACCGCGCCGTGAAAGGCTTTCTGTGCGAGCCCGCGGCGCTCGCCGGCGCCACCGACATCACCACCCACGGCGGCTGGCGGGCTTGGCTTGCTGCGCGCTGAGCGCCAGCACGGTCCTTGCTTGATGAGTTTCCCGGCTGCGATCCCAGTGTTTTTCCGGAGGTCATCGTGAACCCCATCCACCTCGACGCCAATCCCTACCCCTGGCCGTACGACGGCGACCTCAAGCCCGGCAACACGGCGCTCATCATCATCGACATGCAGATCGATTTCTGCGGCCCGGGCGGGTATGTGGACACCATGGGCTACGACATCGGCCTCACGCGCGCGCCCATCGAGCCGATCCGCGCCGTGCTCGGTGCGTTCCGCAGCCGGGGCTTTCACGTCATTCACACCCGCGAGGGCCACCGGCCCGATCTCGCCGACCTGCCGGCCAACAAGCGCTGGCGCTCGCGCCGCATCGGTGCGGGCATCGGCGATGCCGGCCCGTGCGGCAAGATTCTGGTGCGCGGCGAACCGGGCTGGGAAATCATCCCCGAGCTCAGCCCCCTGCCTGGAGAACCCATCATCGACAAGCCCGGCAAGGGCAGCTTCTGCGCCACGGATCTCGAACTGCTGCTGCACACGCGCGGCATCCGCAATCTGGTGCTGACCGGCATCACCACCGACGTGTGCGTGCACACCACGATGCGCGAGGCCAACGACCGCGGCTTCGAGTGCCTGATCCTGGGCGACTGCTGCGGGGCGACCGACCACGGCAACCACCTCGCGGCGCTCAAGATGGTGACCATGCAGGGCGGCGTGTTCGGTGCGGTGGCGACGTCCGGCGCCCTGCTGGAGGCGATTGCTTGAGCGATGCAACGGACATTCAGCGGCGCGCGCTGGACTTGTTGTCGATGGCTGCGGGGTTCGACGCCGGGGCGTGGTCATGGCAGCCGTTTCGCGAGGGCATCGAGCAGGTGCCGCTGCATGAACCAGCCCCGAGCGGCTTGCGCGCGGCCCTGCTGCGCTACGCCCCAGGCGCCAGCGTGCCCGCCCATGAGCACGTCGGCTACGAGTACATCCTGGTCCTCGAGGGCACGCAGGAAGACGATCGCGGTCGCTATCCGGCCGGGACCCTGCTGGTCAATCCGCCGGGTTCCGGCCACGCCGTGCGCAGCGCCCAGGGCTGTGTCGTGCTGGCCATCTGGGAACGTCCCGTCCGCTTCGACTGAGCGCTCGTGGATATTTCAGGTGCGCCGTTTCGCCAGAGACGGCCGAACGCGGGTCAAGCCCGCCAAGGCGCGACTCGCGGGGCAGGTCCGGGGCTGTAGCGGACTTGCGACGCAAGCCATGCGCAGGACGCGCATTGCTTCATACGCAAGGACGGCTGCGCCAAGGTGGCGCACCACCGGGACCGCGGTCCAGGACGGTGCGCTCCCGGGGTCGAGCGGACGACATGCACCGCTGGCGAGAGAACGGTTTTTGTCATTTCTTTCATGTGGTTGCCTGCGGCGCCGCGTCCCGGCCCGCGGCGCCGGGGAATCGGTATGCGGTTTGCATTGTATGCAATGTTGCATGAATTGACCGGAGGGCGAGCCCCATGTCCCTGCTGGATGCCGAACCGCTTCGTCTGGATGTGTCTTCGACTGCGCTGATCATCATCGACATGCAGCGCGATTTCCTCGAACCCGGGGGGTTCGGCGCGATGCTGGGCAACGATGTCTCGCTGCTGCGGAGCGCGATCGCGCCCTGTCAGGCGCTGCTGGCGGCCGCGCGCGCCGCCGGCCTGCTGATCATCCACACCCGCGAGGGTCATCGCCCGGACCTCTCGGACGCGCCTCCCTCCAAGCTGGCCCGTGGCGGCGGGCCCAAGCACATCGGCGATCCCGGGCCCATGGGTCGCATCCTGATCCGCGGCGAGCCGGGTCACGGCATCGTGCCGGAACTCGCGCCCGCGCCCGGGGAGCCAGTCCTCGACAAGCCGGGCAAGGGTGCCTTCTACCAGACCGATCTGGCCCTGATCCTCGCCAATGCGGGCATCCGCACCCTCCTGGTTGCCGGCGTGACGACGGAGGTGTGCGTGCACACCACGGTGCGCGAAGCCAACGATCGGGGCTACGAGTGCATGGTGGTGAGCGATGCCGTGGGGTCCTACTTCCCGGAATTCCACCGGGTCGCGCTGGCGATGATCACCGCCCAGGGCGGCATCTTCGGCTGGGTCGCCGACTCGGCGCGGGTGTGCGCCGCACTCACCCGCGCGGCTGCCTGAATTCGCTTCTTCAACCCCATCTGGAGGCTTCCCGCATGAACGGCACGGCTGCAAAGATCTGGTCGCCCGGCGACTGGAACGCGTTTTTCGGCTTCGGCACCAACATTCTGGTCAATCTGCTCACCCTGACGGCGCTGCTGCGCTACGTGCTGAAGTTGCCCGACGACATCGTGTTCGGGCGCATCCTGCCGGCCACCGGGCTGATGCTGTTCCTGTCCACGGTCTACTACGCCTGGCTGGCTTTCCAGCTCGCCAAGAAGGAAGGCCGCGACACCGTCTGCGCGCTCCCCTCCGGCATCAGCGTGCCGCACATGTTCGTGGTGGTGTTCGTCATCATGCTGCCCATCGCCGCCACGACCGGCGACCCCATCAAGGGTTGGGAAGCCGGCCTGACCTGGGTGTTCGTGCAGAGCTTCGTGCTGATGGCGGGTGGCTTCGTCGCGCCGTACATCAAGAAGATCACCCCGCGCGCGGCGCTGCTCGGGGCGCTGGCCGGCGTCTCCATCGCCTTCATTTCCATGCGCCCGGCGCTGGAGATGTACATGGACCCGGTGATTGGTCTGGTGTGCTTCGCCATCCTGCTGGCGAGCTGGTTCGGCGGCGTGCGCTACTGGCGCGGCATTCCGGCGGGCTTGGTGGCGATCGCCGTCGGCTCGCTGATCGCCTGGGGCGGGCTCGCGTTCGGCTTCAGCTTCGGCGGCATGAGCCTCGACAAGCTCGGCGCGTCGTTCGCGGGCTTTGGCTTTTCGGTGCCGCTGCCGGCGGTGGGCCATGTGTTCGGCGGCTTCGAGTACCTGGGCGTGATTCTGGTCACGGCCATCCCGTTCGGCATCTACGATCTCGTCGAGGCGATGGACAACGTGGAGAGTGCCGAGGCGGGCGGTGATCACTTTCCGACCACGCGGGTGATCACCGTGGACGGTGTGGTGAGCCTGATCGGTTGCATGCTCGGCAATCCCTTCATCAACGCGGTCTACATCGGCCATCCCGGCTGGAAGGCCATCGGCGGGCGCATCGGCTACTCGGCCGCGACCGGCGTGATGGTGCTGATCCTGTCGTGGTTCGGCATCGTGGCGGTGCTGATGGCGCTGATCCCGGTGGTGGCGATCTCGCCCATCCTGCTCTACATCGGCATGCTGATCGGCGCCCAGGCCTTCCAGGAGGTGCCCAAGAGTCACGCGCCGGCGGTCGTGCTGGCGCTGATCCCGCAGGTCGCCGGCTGGGGCAAGCTGATGATCGACAACGCGCTGGGCGCCGCCGGCACCAACGCCGCGACGGTCGGCATCGACAAGCTCGCCGGTACCGGGGTGCTCTACCACGGCCTCGAACTGCTCGGCAGCGGCGCCATCCTGACCAGTCTCATCCTGGCGGCCGTCGTGGCCTGCATCATCGATCGCGCCTACCCGCGCGCCGCCGGGTTTGCGCTGGCCGGGGCCGTGATGACCTTCGTCGGCTTCATGCACAGCGAATCGATCGGCCTGGGGCACAATCCGGCCGCCGCGCTGGCCTATCTGGCAATGGCGGCCGGCCTCTACGGCTACGCGCGCATCCATGCCGCAGCGACCCCGGATGCAGCGCTGGATCCGGCCGAATTGCGCACCCCGGCCTAGGATCGACGCGACCATCCGGACGCAATCTTTGCTTCATGACGTTCGTGGGCTCCTGTCCCGGCTTCGGCCGGGACTTTTTTTGCGATCTGGCCGGGGCGTGCGGATTCGGCTATAAGGCGGTGACGACCGATATCCCCGGGGAAAGCACATGATCCGGCTCTACCAGTTTCCGCCCGCCTATGGCCTGCCGAGCGCCAGTCCTTTCTGCATGAAGGTGGAAACCTGGTTGCGCATGACGGCGCTCCCCTATCAGCTCATGGCCGGCGATCCGCGCAAGGCGCCGAAGGGCAAGTTGCCCTACATCGAGGACAACGGCGTCCGGGTCGCCGATTCGCACCTGATCCTGGGCTACCTCGCCGAGCGCTACGGCGTCGATCCGGATGCCGGCCTGTCCGCACCGCAACGGGCGCTGGCGCTGGCCGTGATCCGCATGCTGGAGGACCACTTCTACTGGGTGGTCCTGCATGGCCGCTGGATCGACCCGCAGGGCTGGGCGATGTCGCGGGAGGTGTTTTTCGGCGCCTTGGCGCAGCCGCTGCGGACGGCGGTGCCGTTTCTGGTGCGGCGCCAGTTGCAGCGCGACTTGCGGGGGCAGGGCATGGGGCGCCATGAGCCACCCGAAATCGACGCCCTGGGCATCGAAGATGTGGACGCACTGGCCGCGTTGCTGGGCAAGCGGTCGTTTTTCCTCGGCGATCAGCCGCGCACCGTGGACGCGGTGGCACATGCCTTCCTGGCCGGCGTGCTGGCCTTCCCGGTCGATTCGCTGGTGAAGGAAGCCGTGACCAATCAGGGCAATCTGGTCGCGTTCGTGGCGCGCATGAACACGCGCTTCTATCCGGCCGAACCGTCGCCCGCATGAACGGGTCCGACAGCCCCGAGCCCTTCATCCATCCCGACCGCGTGCGGCGCCTCAACGACCGGCCCTGGCAGCCGGGGCGCTACGTGCTCTACTGGATGCAGCAGGCCCAGCGGGCGCACGACAATCCGGCCCTCTCCTTCGCCTGCGGGCAGGGGCGACGGCTGGGTCTGCCGGTGGTCGTGGTGTTCGCGCTGCTGCGCCGCTACCCCGAAGCCACCCTGCGTCATTTCCGGTTCATGCTGGAAGGGCTGGCCGAAACCGCGCAGACCCTGTCGACCGTCGGCATCCCGTTTGTTGTCCGCTGGGGCGAGCCGCAGGCGGTCGTCCAGGACCTGGCGAGCGATGCCGCGGGCATCGTGTGTGATCGCGCCTATCTTCCGCCGCTCGCGGCCTGGCGGACGGCTCTCGCCGAATCTGCGCCCTGCGCGGTCTGGCAGGTCGAAACCGAGCTCGTGGTGCCCGCCGATGTGGCGAGCGCACGCCTCGAAGTGGCGGCCCGAACCCTGCGGCCGCGGCTCCTGCGCCATTTGCCCGAGCATCTCGAGGCTGCCGCACAGGCGCCCGTACAGAGCGGTGAGCCGCCCGCACTCGCCGGCGAGTCGCTCGCGGACCTCGACGGCCTGTGCCGCGGCATCGACGCCGACCGGACGCCCGGCCCGGTGACCCGTTTCCTTGCCGGGGGCCGTGCCGGCGCCGAGCGTGCCCTGGCGCGTTTCATGGGCACGGCGCTGGACGGCTACGCTGCGCGGCGGCGCCATCCGGAAGCCGCAGCGGTCTCGCATCTGTCCCCTTACCTCCAGTACGGCCAGATCTCGGCGCAGCGCATTGCGGCCATGATCACGGCGCGTCCGGGGACGGCGGACGCCGATCGGGACGCCTTTCTGGACGAGCTGATCGTGCGGCGGGAACTGGCCCACAACTTCACCCTGCGTCATCCCGCCTGGGATCGCCATGAAGGCGTTCCGGCCTGGGCGCGGGAGACCCTGGCGCGGCACGCCGCCGATCCGCGGCCGCATGTCTATGGGCTGGCCCAACTGGAGGCGGCGGCCACGCACGATGCTTACTGGAATGCCGCCATGACCGAGGCGCGGCTCACCGGCTACATGCACAACCACCTGCGGATGTACTGGGGCAAGAAGATCCTCGAGTGGTCGCCCGACGCGGAGACGGCGCATGCGCACTGCCTCGCTCTCAACAACCGCTATTTTCTGGACGGACTGTCGCCGAACAGCTATGCCAACGTGGGATGGATCTTCGGCCTGCACGACCGCCCCTGGCCGGAGCGGCCGGTTTTCGGGACCGTGCGCTACATGAACGCGGCGGGTCTGGAGCGCAAATGCGATATCGGGGCCTATGTCGCCGGGGTCGGGCGGCTGGCGGCGGATGACATGAAAGCGTCATGAAACTGCCATAGAGTTTGATGGCTGGCGGTCTTTCCGGCCCTTATAGTGCGCCGAAGTTTCCCGTCTGCGTCTCTAAGGTCGTCACCGCGCCCCGCCGGAATCCCGGCAGCCCGGACCAAGAATTCGAGACGGGCCGCCCCCTGAACCTGCTGCGAGAGGATTTTTCATGCAGAAGAAGATCGGTCATCTGGCCCTGGCCGCGGCAACCCTGCTGGCCGCCCCCCTGGCCGCCCAGGCGCGGGACTACATCAACATCGTCGGCTCCTCGACGGTCTACCCTTTTTCCACCGTGGTGGCCGAGCAGTTCGGCAAGAGCGGCAAGTTCAAGACCCCGAAGGTCGAATCGACCGGCACCGGCGGCGGCTTCAAGCTGTTCTGCGGCGGCGTGGGCGTGCAGCATCCGGACATTTCCAACGCTTCGCGCGCCATCAAGTCCTCCGAGAAGGAAGACTGCGCCAAGAACGGCGTGAAGGACATCGTCGAGGTCAAGATCGGCTTTGACGGCATCGTGCTGGCCAACAGCAAGGCCGCCAAGCCGCTGGAGCTCGATCTGAAGCAGCTCTATCTGGCGCTGGCCAAGAATGTCCCCGATCCCAAGAGCGGCGACAAGCTGGTGCCCAACCCCTACAAGATGTGGAGCGACATCGATCCCAGCCTGCCGAAGCAGAAGATCGAAGTCCTGGGTCCGCCGCCGACCTCCGGCACCCGCGACGCCCTGGTCGAGCTGGGCATGGAAGGCGGCTGCAAGGGCTTTCCCTTCCTGAAGGAAATGAAGGAAAAGGACGAGAAAGCGTTCAAGGCTGCCTGCGGCACCATGCGTGAAGACGGCGCCTTCATCGAGGCCGGCGAGAACGACAACCTCATCGTCCAGAAGCTCACCGCCAACAAGGATGCCTACGGCATCTTCGGCTACAGCTTCCTCGAGGAAAACCTCGCCACCGTGAAGCCGGCCATCCTGAACGGCTCGCGCCCGAGCTACGAGTCCATTTCGGGCGGCGCCTATCCGCTGTCGCGTCCGCTGTTCTTCTATGTGAAGAAGGCGCATGTCGGCGTGATTCCGGGGATTGCGGAGTTCCTGGCCGAGTTCACCAGTGAAAAGGCCTTCGGCCCCGAGGGCTACCTGACCGATCGCGGCCTGATTGCGCTGCCGGATGCCGATCGCAAGCAGGTGGCCGATTCGGCCAAGAAGATGGCGACCTTGAAGTAACAAGGCCTGGAGGCCGGCGTCCGATGCCGGCCTCCTCTTGCGCGGTAGTACACATGAACCCGCTGATCTCGACGCTTCTGCTCGTCGCCCTGGGGCTGATCACCTATCAGTTGGGGCGCCGCCGCGCCTTCGGGCTGGTCGACGGGGAGCTGCGCAAGCTGCATTCCCTGCCCGCCTACTATGGCCTCTACGCCGCGCTGTGGTGCGTGCTGCCCGCGCTGCTGGTGGCGATCGCCTGGGCGGCTTTCGACGGCGCCATCATCTCGCACCTGGTGATCGCCGGGATTCCCGAGTCGCTGCACGGCGGGGACGCCGGCCGCATCAATCTTCTGCTCAACGACATCCGCAACGTGCGGCTTGGCCTGGTGTCGAGCGCCGCCGCCGACCCGCAAGTCGTTGCCGCCGCAGCGCACTGGGATCGCCTGCAGGCCATCGGCCACGCGGCGCTGGCGGTCCTCGTCCTCGTGCTGGCCATGCTCGGCGCTGTTTTCACGCTCACCCGCATCCATCCGGATCAGCGCGCGCGCAACGCGGTCGAGCGCATGGTTCAGGTCATCATGATGGCTGCGGCGAGTGTCGCGATTCTGACCACGCTGGGCATCGTGCTCTCGGTGCTCTTCGAGTCGATCCGCTTTTTCCAGATGATTTCGGTGACCGATTTCCTGTTCGGGACGCAGTGGAGCCCGCAGATGGCGATGCGCGCCGACCAGGCGGGCTCGTCGGGTGCCTTCGGGGCGATTCCGGTGTTCGTCGGCACGGCCTTGATTTCGGCAATCGCCATGGCGGTGGCGGTACCGATCGGTTTGTTCTCCGCAATCTATCTCTCCGAGTACGCAAGCCCGCTCATCCGCTCGATCGCCAAGCCCCTGCTGGAGGTGTTGGCGGGGATCCCGACCGTGGTCTACGGCGTCTTTGCGGTGCTGGTCGTGGCGCCGCTGCTGCGCTCGTGGGGGGTGAAGATGGGACTCGACGTCGCGTCCGAAAGCGCGCTGGCTGCGGGGCTGGTGATGGGCGTGATGATCATCCCCTTCATCTCCTCGCTGTCGGACGACGTCATCAACGCCGTTCCCCAGTCGCTCCGGGACGGCGCCTACGCGCTCGGCGCAACACCGTCGGAGACCATCCGCAAGGTGGTGCTGCCGGCGGCGCTGCCCGGTATCGTCGGCAGCGTCATGCTGGCGATTTCGCGCGCCATCGGCGAGACCATGATCGTGGTCATGGCCGCCGGGCTCACCGCCAACCTAAGCTTCAACCCATTGGAATCGGTGACCACCGTGACGGTGCAGATCGTGACGCTGCTCACCGGGGATCAGGAATTCGACAGCCCGAAGACGCTGGCGGCCTTCGCGCTGGGGCTCGTGCTGTTCATGGTGACCCTGTTGCTGAACGTGATCGCCTTGCGTGTGGTCAACAAATACCGGGAGCAATATGAGTAAGGCCATGCTGCCGGCCCTGCGGCCGGTCGAGATCATCCATGCGGGTCTTGCCCGCCGCCGGGCCGCCGAGCGGCGCTTCCGCCTCTATGGGATCGCGGCGATCGTCGTCGCGCTGATCGTTCTGGTGCTGTTGTTCATCAGCATCGTGGGCAAGGGATACTCGGCCTTCTGGCAGACCGAGTTGCGCCTCGAGGTCACCCTCGATCCGGCCTTGCTCGAGGTCGCCGATGCCACGGATCAGTCCCAGGTCCGCGTTGCCAACTACGGCGCCGTGCTGAAGGCGGGGATCCGGGACATCTTTCCGGAGGTGCAGGATCGCGTGGCCTTGCGCCAGCTTTCCGGTTTCATCAGCGGCGCCGCCGAGGATGTGCTGCGCGAGCGCCTGTTGCAGGATCCTGGCCTGCTGGGACAGCGGGTGACGATCTGGGCGCCGGTCGGCAGCGACACCGATATGGTGATGAAGGGCTACATCGACCGCGATCTGCCCGAGTCCGAGCGCTCGGTCAGCGATCAGCAACTCTCATGGATGGATCGCCTGGTCGAGCAGGGCCGGTTGGAGGAGCGGTTCAACTGGCACTTCCTCACCGGCGGCGATTCGCGTTCTCCCGAGCAGGCGGGAATCTGGGGCGCCGTGATCGGTTCCTTCCTGACCTTGGCGGTGACGATGCTGCTGTCCTTCCCGCTGGGGGTGGCGGCGGCCGTCTATCTCGAGGAATTCGCGCCCCGCAATCGCCTGACCGGCATCATCGAGGTCAACATCAACAATCTGGCCGCCGTGCCGTCGATCGTCTTCGGCCTGCTGGGTCTGGCGGTGTTCATCAACTTCTTCGGTCTGCCGCGCTCGGCGCCGCTCGTCGGTGGCCTGGTGCTGACCCTGATGACGCTGCCGACCATCATCATCGCCAGCCGCGCGGCCCTGAAGTCGGTGCCGCCCTCCATTCGCGAGGCGGCCCTGGGCGTCGGCGCGTCACCGCTGCAGACCGTCACGAATCACGTGCTGCCGCTCGCCATGCCGGGCATGCTGACCGGCATGATCATCGGCATGGCACGCGCCCTGGGCGAGACGGCCCCCCTGCTCATGATCGGCATGGTGGCCTTCATCGTCGACATCCCCAAGGGGATCTTCGAACCGGCCACCGCCTTGCCGGTCCAGATCTATCTTTGGGCCGACAGTCCCGAGATGGGATTCACCGAGCGCACCTCAGCGGCCATCATGGTGCTGCTCGCCTTTTTGCTCAGCATGAACGCGCTGGCCGTGATCCTGCGGCGGCGTTTCGAACGTCGCTGGTGATAGACTACGCGCCCTTGCGGGAGAGTGATCGATGAACACGTCCACAAGTGATCTGGAACCCAAATCCGTGCAGACGAGCTACGTCCAGCCCGATCGCACCGCCGCGCCGCGAGCGACGGTCGATCGTGAAGTGCGGCGCACGGTCGGGGATGTGCGGGTGGCCGAGCCACGGATCCGCTGCAACGACATCAATGTCTACTATGGCACCGCGCACGCCATCAAAGGCGTCAATCTCGATGTGGCGCGCAACGAGGTCGTGGCCATGATCGGCCCGTCCGGCTGCGGCAAGAGCACCTTCCTGCGCTGCCTGAACCGCATGAACGACACCATCGACGGGTGTCGGGTCACCGGCGAGATCCTGCTCGACGAGCGCAACATCAATACCCGGGAGATCGACGTGGTGCCCCTGCGGGCGCAGGTCGGCATGGTCTTCCAGAAGCCCAACCCCTTCCCCAAGTCGATCTGGGAAAACGTCGCCTTTGGGCCGCGCATCCACGGTTTGGCACGGACCCGCGCCCAGCTCGACGAAATCGTCGAGTCCAGCCTGCGCCGCGCCGGGTTGTGGGAAGAGGTCAAGGACCGCCTGGAGAAGCCCGGCACGGGTCTGTCGGGCGGCCAGCAACAGCGGCTGTGCATCGCCCGGACCATCGCCGTGCAGCCCGAAGTCATCCTGATGGACGAGCCCTGTTCGGCGCTCGATCCGATTTCCACCGCCAAGATCGAGGAGCTGATCGACGAGTTGCGCCAGCAGTTCTCGATCTGCATCGTCACCCATTCCATGCAGCAGGCGGCGCGTGTTTCCCAGCGGACCGCGTACTTCCATCTCGGCGACCTCATCGAGGTCGGCGCGACCGAACAGATCTTCACCAATCCGCAGCACAAGCTCACCGAGGACTACATTACCGGCCGCTTCGGCTGAAGTCCGCGGGCGCCAAGGGGCAGGGACGAGCGATGAGCCAGTACGGTCTCGAAGGACACACGGTCCGGCGCTACGACGGTGAGCTCAATCATCTGCATCTGCGCGTCGTCGAACTCGGCGGTCTCGCCCTGCATCAAACCCGCAGCGCACTGGCTGCGCTGCAGGAGCGCGACGTCCGGATCGCGCGCGCGGTCATCGGTCGGGAGTGGGAAGTCAATCGGCTCGACGTGAGCATCGACGATGACCTGATCTCCGTCATCGCGCGCCGCGCGCCCGTGGCCCGCGACCTGCGCATCGTGATGGCGTTCGCCAAGACGGTCAACGAACTGGAGCGGGTCGGGGACGAGGCCAACAAGGTGGCGCGTCTGGCCATCGGGCTGTTCGACGGCTTCCGGCTCGATCCGGGTGATGCGCAGATGTGGGATGTGCAGACCATGGGGCGGCGCGTGGTCGAACTGCTGGAGCGGGCCATGGACGCGCTCGACCGGCTGGACGTCGTCGCGGCCCAGGCGGTGGCGGGCAGCCGGCGGGAGCTGGATGCCGAGTGCCAGGCGGGGCTGCGCCGCCTGACGACTTACGTGATGGAAGACGCCCGCAACGTGGGCCAGGTGATCACCTTGACCCAGATCATCAAGGCCCTGGAGCGCATCGGCGATCACGCCCGGCATGTCGGCGAGTATGTCGTCTATCTGGTGTCCGGCGAAGACGTCCGTCACCAGAAATGCCAACCGGACGACCCGCCGACGGGTGGCGGCGCGGCGCCCGATCCGGGGTGAGGGCGCCGGGGCGGGTGGCGCGCCTCAGCGGTGGAAGGCCGGGCTGAACTCCGCCACCGCCGCGACGAAAGCCGCGGCATGCTCGACCGGAATGTCGGGCGTGATGCCGTGACCCAGATTCATGACATGCCCGCTCCCGGCGCCGTAGGACGCCAGAAGGCGTTCGACTTCCGCGCGGATGACCGCTGGCCGGGTGCGCAGGATGGCCGGATCGAGGTTTCCCTGCAGGGCGACCCGATCGCCCACCCGACGCCGCGCCGCGCCGAGCTCGATCGTCCAGTCGATTCCCAGCGCATCGGCGCCCGTCGCGGCCAGCGCTTCAAGCCACAGCCCGCCGCCTTTGGTGAACACGATCACCGGCACGGCACGCCCGTCCTGCTGGCGGATCAAACCGCCCACGACCTGCTGCAGATAGCGGTGTGAAAACGCCTCGAAGGCCGGCGTGCTGAGCGCGCCGCCCCAGGTATCGAAGATCTGCACCGCCTCGGCGCCTGCGCGAATCTGGGCGTTGAGATAGTCGGTGACGGCGCCGGCGAGGTGATCCAGGAGATGGTGGGCAAGCGCCGGTTCGTCGTAGATCAGCGTCTTGATGCGCGCGAAGTCGCCCGGACTGCCGCCTTCCACCATGTAGCAGGCGAGCGTCCAGGGGCTGCCGGAGAAGCCGATGAGCGGCACCCGCCCGTCCAGCTCGCGGCGGATCAGGCGCACCGCATCCAGCACATAGGCCAGATCCGTTTCGGTCTCGAGCCTGCGCAACGCGCGGATCGCCGCTGCGTCGCGCAGGGGGCGCTCGAAGCGCGGGCCTTCCCCCTCCACGAAATGCAGGCCCAGACCCAGGGCATCGGGAATGGTGAGGATGTCGGAAAACAGGATCGCGGCGTCCAGCGCAAAACGGCGCAGCGGCTGCAAGGTGACTTCGCAGGCCAGCTCCGGCGTCCGGCAGAGCGTCATGAAATCTCCCGCCCGTTCGCGCGCGGCGCGATACTCGGGCAGGTAGCGGCCGGCCTGGCGCATCATCCAGACCGGCGTGCGGTCGACCGGCTGGCGGGCCAGCGCACGCAGGAAGCGGTGGTCGGCGGGCGCCGGTGCCGTCATGGCACCGCCCGCGCCGCAATGGCCTGGCGGATCTCGGCCTGAATCGCGGCCGCAGCGGCGGCGGGATCGCGGGCATCGCGGATGGGCCTGCCGACCACGATGTAATCGGCGCCCTGCTGCAACGCCTGGGTCGGTGTCACGACGCGCTTCTGATCGTCCGCTTCCCGGTTGTCCAGCGGGCGGATGCCCGGGGTGACGACCACCAGGCGGCCGTCCACCTCCTGTCGCAGCCGTTCCACCTCGAGCCCCGAGGACACGACGCCATCACAACCCGCCTCGAACGCCCGCCGCGCCCGGGACAATACCAGCGCGTCGAGATCGCAGGCGAAGCCCAGATCATCGAGATCGCCGCGGTCGAGACTGGTCAGCGCCGTGACGGCGAGGATCCCGAGCCGCTCCCCCTTGGCGGCGGCCGCGGCTTCCATCATGCCCTGATTGCCGTGCACGGTGGCAAAGCTCGCGCCCCGCTCGGCGAGTCGTGCCACGGCGCGGCCCACGGTGGCCGGCACATCGAAGAATTTGAGGTCCACGAAGACACGCGCATCGCGCCGGCAGAGCTCATCCACCAGCTCGAAGATCCCGCCGGTCATGAACAGTTCGAGGCCGAGCTTGAAGAAGCGCACCTGGCCCTCGAGCCGGTCGATGAACTGCCGCGCCGCGGTCACGGTCGGCAGATCGACGGCAAAGATCAGCCGTTCCTCGAGGGGGATTTCCGGATGTGCGACTGCGGGCATCCTCACACCCCCAGATGGTCGAGGATGCCCTGGGCCGCCTCGCGACCTTCGAAGACGGCGGTGACGACCAGATCCGAGCCGCGCACCATGTCGCCACCGGCAAAGACCTTGGGATTGCTGGTCTGCCCGGCATGGGCGTGGCCGTGCGTGCGGATGCGTCCGTCGCTCTCGAGCGCGATGCCGAAATCGCCCATCCATGCCGCCGGGCTGGGCCGGAAGCCGAAGGCCATGATGACCTGGTCGGCGGGAATCACTTCCTCCGAACCCGGAACGACTTCGGGCTGGCGGCGGCCGCGGGCGTCGGGCGCGCCGAGCTGGGTGGTGACGAACTTGACGCCTTCGACGCGGCCGTTGCCGATGATCTCGACCGGCTGGCGATTGAACAGGAAGCGCACGCCTTCCTCGCAGGCATTGCGGTATTCACGCCGCGAGCCGGGCATGTTGGACTCGTCGCGCCGGTAAGCGCAGGTGACCCGCGCCGCGCCCTGGCGGATGGCGGTGCGGTTGCAGTCCATGGCCGTATCGCCACCGCCCAGCACGATGACGCGCTGATCGCGCATGTCGAGCGCCGGGCCGGGCAGCGGCAGATCCATGACCCGCCGGGCATTGGCGATGAGGTAGGGCAGCGCCTCGTGCACGCCGTCCAGTTCCTCGCCGGGAAAGCCGCCGCGCATGGCGGTGTAGGTCCCCATCCCGAGGAACACGGCATCGTACTCGTCCAGCAACTGCGCGAAGGGGATGTCCCGGCCGATCTCGGTGTCGAGCACGAATTTCACGCCCATGCCCTCCATCAGTTGCCGGCGCGTCTCGATCACCGATTTCTCGAGCTTGAAGGGCGGGATGCCGAAGGTCAGCAGGCCGCCGATCTCTGGATAGCGGTCGTACACCACCGCCGCGACGCCGTTGCGCGCCAGGACGTCCGCACAGCCGAGCCCGGCGGGTCCTGCGCCGATGATGGCGACACGCCGGCCCGTGGCGGTGACCTTCGACAGGTCGGGGCGCCAGCCCTGCTTGACGGCTTCATCGGTGATGTATTTCTCGATCGAGCCGATGGTCACCGCGCCGAAGCCGGTGTTCATCGTGCACGCGCCTTCGCACAACCGGTCCTGCGGACAGACCCGGCCGCAGATCTCCGGCAGGGAGTTAGTTTGGTGCGACAGCTCGGCGGCCTCGAACAGGCGTCCTTCCCGCACCAGCTTGAGCCAGTTGGGAATGTAGTTGTGCACCGGACATTTCCATTCGCAGTAGGGATTGCCGCAGGCGATGCAGCGGCTGGCCTGGGATTCCGCCGATTCCGGATCGAACTGGCCGTAGATCTCGTCCCAGCGCCGCACGCGGATTTCGGCGGTGAGCTTGGGCGGATCCTGACGGGGGACCTCCAGAAAGTGCAAGGGATCGCTCATGGGGATGACTGTCCTTCGAATGAGGGCGGTATCAGGCGGCCGTGCGCAAGGAGCCGATCAGGTCCGCGAGGTCCATGGCCTTGGGCTTGATGAGCCAGAAATGGCCCACGTAGTCCGCGAAATTGTCCAGGATTTCCTGCGCCCACGGGCTGCCGGTTTCCAATGCGTGCTCCCGCAACAGATCCTTGAGGTAGGTGCGCTGGGCTTCCATGTGCTCCGGGCTGACCCGATGGATGTCGATCAGCTCGTGGTTGTGGCGATCGACGAAGCTGTGCTCCAGGTCCAGCACATAGGCGAACCCCCCGGTCATGCCGGCACCGAAGTTGATGCCGGTCGGCCCGAGCACCGTCACCACGCCGCCGGTCATGTATTCGCAGCCATGGTCGCCCACGCCTTCCACGACCGCCAGCGCGCCCGAGTTGCGCACCGCGAAGCGCTCGCCGGCCTGACCCGCCGCGAACAGCTTGCCGCCGGTGGCGCCATAGAGGCAGGTGTTGCCCATGATGACCGCTTCGCGGCCCACGAAGGCGCTGGCGGCGGGCGGCCGCAGCACCAGCTTGCCACCGGCCATGCCCTTGCCGACGTAGTCGTTGGCATCGCCTTCCAGGAACATGTGCAGACCGCCGGCGTTCCAGACCCCGAAGCTCTGTCCCACGGTCCCCTTCAGGTGCACCCGCAACGGATTGGCCTCGAGGCCGGGATTGCCATGGCGGCGCGCAATCTCGCCCGAGACGCGGGCGCCGATCGAGCGGTGATTGTTGCGGGTGTCGTAGTGATAGTCCCCACCGCCGCCGGCTTCGATGGCGGGCAGCATGTCCGCCACCATGGTCTCGGCCAGTTCTCCCTTGTCGAACGGTGCGTTGTGCGGCGCGAGGCAATACTGGGGCTTGTCGCTGCGCAGACCGAACGCCGACAGCAGGGGCGCCAGATCGAGGCTGGCCGTCGCTTCGGTCTCGCCGGGCAGGATCTGCAGCAGATCCGTGCGCCCGATCAGCTCGGCCAGCGAACGCACGCCGAGCCGCGCCAGCCATTCGCGCGTGTCCTGGGCGACGAAGCGGAAGAAGTTCATCACCTTCTCGGCCGTGCCCTGGAAATGCTTGTGGCGCAGCACGTTGTTCTGCGTCGCCACGCCGGTGGCGCAGTTGTTCAGGTGGCAGACGCGCAGGTAGATGCAGCCCAGGGCGACCATGGGCGCGGTGCCGAAGCCGAAGCTCTCGGCGCCGAGGATGGCGGCCTTGACGACGTCGAGGCCGGTCTTGAGACCGCCGTCGGTCTGCAGGCGCACCTTGTCGCGCAGATCGTTTGCCCGCAGGGTCTGGTGCGTCTCGGAGAGGCCCAGTTCCCACGGCGAGCCGGCGTACTTCACCGAGGTCAGCGGGCTGGCGCCGGTGCCGCCGTCATAGCCCGAGATGGTGATCAGGTCGGCGTAGGCCTTGGCCACCCCGGCGGCGATGGTGCCCACGCCCGGTTCGGCCACCAGCTTCACCGACACCAGCGCCTGCGGATTGATCTGCTTCAGGTCGAAGATGAGCTGGGCCAGATCCTCGATGGAGTAGATGTCATGGTGCGGCGGCGGCGAGATCAGCGCCACGCCGGGCTTGGAATAGCGCAACCGGGCGATCATCGCATTGACCTTGTCGCCGGGTAGCTGACCACCCTCGCCGGGCTTGGCGCCCTGGGCGACCTTGATCTGCAGCACTTCCGCGTTGACGAGGTAATGCGGCGTCACGCCGAAGCGGCCCGAGGCCACCTGCTTGATCTTGGACATCCTTTCGGTGCCGTAGCGCGCCGGATCCTCGCCGCCCTCGCCGGAATTGGAGCGGCCGCCGAGCCGGTTCATGGCCACGGCGAGCGCCTCGTGCGCCTCGGGCGACAGGGCGCCCAGCGACATGCCGGCCGAATCGAAGCGCGGCAGGATGGCCTCGATGGGCTCGACCAGATCCACGCTGATGGGCTGGAGATCCTCGCGCACGGCGAGCAGATCGCGCAGCGTCGCCGTCGGGCGTTGGTCGACGAGTTCGGCATAGGCCTTGTACTGCGCGTAGTCGCCGCTGTTCACGGCCTTTTGCAGCGTGCCGATCACATCGGGGTTGAAGGCGTGGTATTCGCCGCCGTGGACGTACTTCAGCAAGCCGCCGTGCTCCATCAGCTTGCGCGGGTTCCAGGCATTCCACACGCGCTGGCCGACGGCGGTTTCCAGATGCACGAAGCGGGTGCCCTGGATGCGCGACACCGTACCCTTGAAACAGCGGCGCACGATTTCCTCGTGCAGGCCGACGATCTCGAAGAGCTGCGCCCCGCGGTAGCTGGCGACGGTCGAGATCCCCATCTTGGAGATGATCTTGTAGAGGCCCTTGTTGATGCCCTTGCGGTAGTTCTGCACCAGCTCGGGACGCGCGGCGGGCGGAATCTCGCCGCTTTGCGCCATCTGATGCAGGATCTCGTAGGCGAGATAGGGGTAGATCGCGGTGGCGCCATAGCCCAGCAGCACGGCGAAGTGGTGCGGATCGCGCGCCGTGGCCGTGGCCACGATCAGGTTGGCGCTGCAGCGCAGACCCATGGCCGCCAGATGATGGTGGACCGCGCCGGTCGCGAGCAGGGCGTGCACGGGATAGCGGTCGCGCACCACCTGCCGGTCGTCCAGAACCAGAAACACCTTGCCGGCCTGGACCGCCGTCTCGGCGCGCGCGCACAGATCATCCAGCGCGGCCTGCAGCGGGGTATCGAGCGGATAGTTCAGATCGAGCCGCTCAGCCTCGAAACCGGACCGCACCGGGTCCAGCAGGCCCTGGTACTTGCCCTCGGTGAGCACCGGGGAGTCCAGCATGAGGCGGTTGGCGTGATCGGGGGTTTCCTCGAACACGTTGCGCTCGGGCCCGAGGCAGGTCTTGATCGACATCACCACATGTTCACGCAGGGGGTCGATCGGCGGGTTGGTGACCTGCGCGAACTGCTGGCGGAAGTAGTCGTAGAGCGAGCGGTGGCGCTTGGAGAGGACGGCGAAAGGCGTGTCGTCACCCATCGAGCCGACCGCTTCCTGCCCGCCTTCGCCCAGCACCCGCAGCACCTGATCGCGTTCCTCGAAGGACACGCCGAAGAGTTTCTGGAACACGGCCAGTTCCTCGCTGCTCATGGGCGAGGACGTCAGGCGCTTGTAGTGCAGATTCGACTCGATGTGGCGGACGTGTTCCTTCAGCCACTGCTTGTAGGGATGGCGGGATTTCAGCAGATCGTCGATGTCGGCCGGGTAGAGGATCTGTCCGGTCGCGGTATCGGCGGCGATCATCTGCCCCGGTTTCAGGCGGCCCTTGATCAGCACGTCCTCGGGCGCGTAGTCGTAGACCCCGACCTCGGAGGCCAGCGTGATGTGACGGTCACGGGTGATCACGTAGCGCGCCGGCCGCAGGCCGTTGCGGTCCATGGCGCAGGCCGCGTAGCGGCCGTCGGTGAGCACGATGCCCGCCGGACCGTCCCACGGCTCCATGTGCATGGAGTTGAATTCGTAGAAGGCCCGCAGGTCCGGATCCAGCGTGTCGAGGTTCTGCCAGGCCGGCGGGATCAGCAGCCGCATGGCGCGGAACAGGTCCATGCCGCCTGCGAGCAGCACTTCCAGCATGTTGTCCAGGCTTTCCGAATCCGAGCCCTTGAGCGAGACGATGGGTTGCAGCGCCTCGATGTCGGGCAACAGGGGCGTGCGGAACAGATTGGCGCGCGCCAGCGCCCAGTTGCGGTTGCCCTGCACGGTGTTGATCTCGCCGTTGTGGGCGAGATAGCGGAACGGCTGGGCCAGCCGCCACTGCGGCCATGTGTTGGTGGAAAAGCGCTGGTGGAACACCGCCAGCGACGACTCCATGCGCGCATCGTCCAGGTCGCGGAAGAACACCGGCAGATTGGCCGGCATCACCAGACCCTTGTAGGCGATGACCTCCACCGCAAGGCTGGGGATGTAGAAATGCGTGTCCTGCGCGGCGATCGATTTTTCCGCGTGGCGACGGGCCAGGAACAGCCGCCGCTGGAACTCGTCGCGGGTCATTCCGCCCGGCGCGTTGACGAAGATCTGCTCCACGTGGGGCAGCGTCTTGAGCGCCTCCTCGCCGCAGGCCGATGGGTCGGTGGGCACCAGCCGCCAGCCGGCGAGGTCGAGTCCTTGCGCGGCCAGCGCGGCCTGGACGGCGCTTCGCGCCTGTTCCCGCAGCGCGTGCTCGGGCGCCAGGAACACGAGGCCACTGGCGTAGTCGTCGGCCAGGATCAGGCCTTCTTCGTGGGCAATGGCGCGCAGAAAGGCGTCCGGTTTCTTCAGCAGCAGACCGCAGCCGTCACCGGTCTTGCCGTCGGCGGCCACCGCCCCGCGATGGGTGAGCCGCTCCAGCGCCGTGATGGCCGTGCGCACCAGCCAGTGGCTGGGACGATCGTCCATGTGGGCGATCAGGCCGAAGCCGCAGCTTCCTTTCTCGAATTCCGGACGATACAGGCCGTCGTTGGTCTCGTGCATGGCTTGCTCTGCTGGCTGGAGGCGAAACCCTGGGCTTCGCGCTGAGGTGGCGATGGACTCGGGACTCGGCCAGCCTGGCACCGGAACCCGGGCACGAGCACAGCACGCCGGAGGCCGCGAGGCGGCCAGCCAGTATATCCCGCAGCTCGAGGCCGGTTCAACGGACCTGCGCCGGCCCCCGCCCGACTACCGGGATACCCGACAGGCCCAGTCGCTCGCCCTGGGCAATGGCATAGCGGTCGGTCATGCCGGCGATGTGGTCGGCGACGGTGCGCGCCTGGCCGTCGATCCCTTCCAAGTCAAGCAAGTTCCGCGCCTTTTGCGCCGTAGCGGCGGGCAAGTCGTCCGGATGCGCCATGAAATGCGCAAACAGGGCCGCGATCAGTTTCTGCGCTTCCTCGTTCATGGCCTTGACCTGGGGGTGCCGGTAGAGCGCGCGGTAGAGAAAGCGCTTGAGTGCCAGGTTTTTCGCCGCCATGGCTGCGCTGAAGGCGATCAGCGGCGTGCGCGCAGCGCGCGCCTCGTCCGGATGGCATGGCGCCGCCCGGGCGATATGGTCCCTGCTCGTGGCGATCAGGTCGCCGACCTCTGCATCGATCATGCGGCGCACGGTTTCGGCGACGTGGCGTCGCTCGGGCAAGGTGCCGTAACGGAGCGCAACCTCCTGATAGGGCGCCGCGAACAGGTCGAGTCCGCGTAACTGGTCGATGGTGATCAAGCCGGAACGCAGACCGTCATCGACGTCATGATTGTTGTAGGCGATCTCGTCGGCGAGATTGGTGAGCTGCGCTTCCAGGCTGGGCTGCCCGCCGTCGAGGAAACGCGCCGCCACGGCGCCCAGGGCGCGGGCGTGGGCGCGAGCGCAGTGTTTGAGGATGCCCTCGCGCGTCTCGAAACAGAGATTCAGGCCGTCGAACTCGGCATAGCGCGCCTCGAGTGCATCGACCACGCGCAGCGACTGGCGGTTGTGCTCGAAGCCGCCATGGGGGCGCATGCTGGCATCGAGCGCCTCCTGCCCGGCATGGCCGAACGGGGTGTGACCGAGGTCGTGGGCAAGGGCGATGGCCTCGGCCAGATCCTCGTTCAGGCGCAGGGCGCGCGCAATGCCGCGGGCGATCTGCGCGACCTCCAGCGTGTGCGTGAGCCGGGTGCGGTACATGTCGCCGACGTGATTAACGAAGACCTGGGTCTTGTACTCCAGGCGCCGGAATGCACCACTGTGGACGATGCGGTCGCGGTCACGCTGGAATTCGGTGCGATAGCGCGGTGGCGGCTCGGGATGGATGCGGCCGCGACTGATGCCGCTGCGCGAGGCGTACGGCGCGAGCGCGGCTTCCGGGTCGAAGACGAAGATGTCAGGGTCCACGCGGGAACTGGTCCAGCAACGCGCGCAGCACGCCCGGATCGGTATCGCTGCGCAGTTCCGCCTCGCCGATGGCGCGCAGGAGCACCAGCCGCAGCCGGCCGGCCTGCGCCTTCTTGTCCACGGCCATCAGTTCCAGGAAGCGCCCGGCATCGAGGCCCCGTGGTGCCGTGACCGGCAGGCCGGCGCGGTCGATGAGGCGGCGGATGCGCTCGACCGTCGCGGACGGCACGCGGCCCAGGCGGGCCGAGAGTTCGGCCGCCATGACCATGCCGGTGGCGACCGCCTCGCCGTGCAGCCAGGTACCGTAGCCGGTGCCGGTTTCGATGGCGTGGCCGAAGGTGTGTCCCAGGTTGAGCAGGGCGCGCACGCCGCTCTCCCGCTCGTCGGCGGTCACGATCGCGGCCTTGGTGCGACAGGAAACGGCGATGGCATGGCTCAAGGCCGCGGGCTCGCGCGCGAGCAGCGCGTCCAGATGCGCTTCCAGCCAGGCGAAGAACGCGGCGTCGGCGATGAGGCCGTACTTGATCACCTCGGCGAGGCCGGCGCGCAGTTCGCGCTCGGGCAGGGTGCCCAGGGTGTCGAGATCGGCGATCACGCAGCGCGGCTGGTGGAAGGCGCCGATCATGTTCTTGCCGCGCGGGTGGTTGACGCCGGTCTTGCCGCCCACCGAGGAATCGACCTGCGCCAGGAGCGTGGTGGGCATCTGGATGAAGTCGATGCCCCGCTGGTAGCAGGCGGCGGCGAAGCCCGTCAGATCGCCGGTCACCCCCCCGCCCAGGGCGATGAGGCTGGCGTCGCGCCCGAAGCGCGCCGCGAGCAGGGCGTCCCAGATCCGTTCCGCGGAAGCCAGCGTCTTGGTGGCCTCGCCGTCCGGCAGGATCAGGGTTTCGAAGTCGCGCCCCTGCAAGGCCGCCTGCACAGGCGCCAGATGCAGTTCGGCCAGCACCGTATTGGTGACGATCATCACCCGGCTGCCGAGGCAGGGTGTCCAGTGCCCGGCGGCCCCGAGAAGGCCCGCGCCGATGTGGATGGGGTAGCTGCGCGTATCGAGGTCGACGGTGACGGTCTGCATGTGATCCGGGCTTTCGTGGCGGTCAGGTGGATGCGGAGACGGCGTGGGCATGCTGCGATGCCGCCGGCCGCAGGCGTTCCGCCAGCCGGTTGGCGACATGGCGCGGCTGCTGGCCGTCCGTGTCCACGATCCAGTCGGCGATTTCCCGGTACAGCGGATCGCGCGTATCCAGCAGCGCCTGCAGGCGCGCCTCGCGATCGGGCGTTCTCAGCAGGGGGCGGTGGGTGCTGTGGCGGGTGCGGCGGAGCTGTTCCGCCACGGAGGCGGCGAGGTAGATCACCAGTCCGCGTTCGCCGAGGGCGCGGCGGTTGTCGGCGCTCAGGACCGAGCCGCCGCCCGTGGCGAGGATGGCGTGTGGCCGCTGGGTCAGTTCCGCGATGGCGGCCGCTTCGCGGCGGCGGAAGCCTTCCTCGCCCTCGCGTTCGAAGATGTAGGCAATGTCGACGCCGGTGCGCGCTTCGATCTCATGATCGGTGTCGATGAAGTGATAGCCCAGAAGGTGGGCCAGCCGCTGGCCCACGGTGGTCTTGCCGGCCCCCATGGGCCCGATGAGAAAGATGCGCTCCGGCAATGTGTCCATGTCGGGCAGTATAACGGCACCGGGGGAAGCGGGGCACGGGCCCCGCCGGGTCCGTCACGGCGTCATGGCGAGGCCTTGTTGCACGATCTTGGGCGTGATGAAGATCAGCAGTTCGCGCTTGGTGTTGCCCTTGCTGCTTTGCCGGAACAGGGCGCCGAGCAGCGGGATGTCGCCGAGCAGCGGGATCTTGTTCACCGTGTCGTTCGTTTCCTGCTCGTAGACACCCCCCAGGACGATGGTCTCGCCATTGCTGACCAGTACCTGGGTATTGAGTTCGCGCTTGTCGATGCTGGGCACGAAACCGCCGCTGCCCGTCGGTACCAACGCGCCGACGTTATCGCGCGTCACCTTGAGATCCATGATCACCCGGTTGTCGGGGGTGATCTGCGGGGTGACCTGCAGCGACAGGACCGCCTCCTTGAAGGCGATCGACGTCCCGCCCGAGGAACCGCCGGCCGACTGCTGGTAGGGGATTTCCACGCCCTGACGGATCGACGCCATCTTCTGGTTGGCGGTCAGGACGCGCGGATTGGAGAGGATTTCCCCCTTGCCTTCGGCCTGCAGGGCCGAGAGTTCCAGGTCGACCAGGAAATCGCTGCCCAGGATGGCCAGTGCGAGGGACGCCGGGGTTCCGCCGGCCGGGATCGCGGGCAGGTTCACGTTGAGCCGCTGGGGTACGCCGCCCTCGCCGGTCGGGATTTTGGTCGGAAACACGGTGCCGTTCTCGATCAGGCTGTCGAGTGAGCCGGCGACCATGGTGTCCGTGCCCTCGAGCGTGCCGCTGGTGGTGCTGATGCCGCGCCGTTTCTCGAAGGTGTCGAGGCCGGTGAAGCCGAAGCGGGCGCCGAGATCGCGACTGAAATCGTCCGTCGCCACCACGATGCGCGCTTCGATCAGCACCTGGGTGACGGGAATGTCGAGCTTGGCGACCAACTCGCGGATTTCGGCCAGACGCTGGCCGGTTTCCATGACGAGCAGGGTGTTGGTGCGCTCATCCACCGACACCTGACCTTGGGCCGAGAGCAGGTTGCGGCCTTCGCTTTTGAGCAGCGCGGCCAGATCCTTGGCCTTGGCGTAGTTGATCTGGATGAACTCCGAGCGCATGGGCGCGGCCTGCTCGGCCTTGCGCTGCTGATCGCGGAAGGCGGCGATTTCGGTCGACGGGGCGACCATCAGCGTGTCGCCGACCTCGCGCAGCGCCAGCCCCCGGGCCTGCATGATGATTTCCAGCGCCTGATCCCACGGCACGTTCTGCAGGCGCAGTGCCATGGTCCCGCCGATGCTGTCGGAGAGGACGATGTTCCGCCCGGACACATCGGCAAGGATCTGCAACAGCGCGCGGGTTTCCACGTTCTGGAAGTTGAGGCTCACCGGCGCGCCACCGCCGAAGCGTCCCAGGGCGCTGCCCGGCTGGTCCGATTTCGCGGGAACGCGCATGGCGATGGTGAGGATGCCGTCGGTCTGGTAGGCCATGGACTGGGCATCGGGCGCCGCGCGGATCGTCAGCACGGCGTCGGCGCCTTTCTGGCGGGCCTCGATGGTGTGCACCGGGGTGGCGAAGTCGCGCACGTCGAGGCGCTGGCGCAGCGATTCGGGAAGCTGGGCCTGGGTCAAGGTGACGATGGTGTCTTCGCCCTGTTCGGTCATGTCCATGACGGTCTTGGGGTCGCCCAACTGGATCAGGATCAGGCCTTCGCCCTGATCGCCGCGCCGGAAATCGAGGCTGCGTACGCCCGCAGCGACCGCCGTCGGCGCCGGTGGGGCGGTCGGGACAGCCGCACTGGCGGCGCTCGCGCCGGTGACCTTGCGATTGTCCAGGGTCAGCACGATGCGGTTGTCCCGCACCTGCATGCCGTACTGCGGCAGATCGGTCAGTTCGATCACCACCCGCGTGCGGCCGCCGGCCTCGGCGACCTGAACGGCCTGGGTGAGCCCGACGCCGATCGGGATGCTGCGTTGCGTCAGTCCGTTGGTGACCGCCGGCAGGTCGAGCGCGATGCGGCTGGGCGTGCGCGTGGTGAAGACCTGCGGCTGGGGGGCGGGTCCGGAAAGGATCAGTGCGATCTCGAGCTGATCCGCGCTGCGACGGTTGTGTTCGATGCGTTCCAGCGTCGGGCCGGCATGAACGACACTGGCGAGGAGCGCAAGCAGGCAGGCGCAGAGCAACCGCGGCCCCCGGCAGGTGACTGCAGGCATGTTCATCATCTGGTTCTCCAAGGCGGCCCGCGTGCCGGGCCTGACTGTTTGCTGTCCGATCACGACCCGACCCTCATTCGCTCAGCGCGATGGCGGCGTCGCGCTGCATCCATCCACCGAGACCGTCGGGAACGATTTCCTTGAGCCGGATTTCCCGTTCGGAAATGGCGATGACCCGCCCGTTGTTCCGGCCCAGATACTGTCCGACCGCCACCCGGTGGACGACGCCGTCCGCGGTGCGCACCAGTCCCCATCGCTTGTCCCCGTAGCCCAGCATGCCCAGCAGACTCAGCGCGTCGATGGGAAACTCTTCCAGCGGTTGCCGGGCGCGGCGCAGATCGGGCGACAGGCCATTGTTGGGAAGCTGCCGAGCCATCTCGGTTTCCGGATTGTCGAAGGGGCTGCGCCGCCCTGCGGGCACATAGGCGAAGCGCTCGTAGGGCCGCATCTGCGGTACCGCATCGATGTCGGTCGATTTGCGCGCCTTGACCTCGGTGAAGTACGCGTCCAGATCGGAGGTATCCGCGCTGCAGCCGGTCAGCAGCGTGAGCAGGATCAGTCCCACGCGAGTGGCGCGCGGCAGAGGTGCCCCCGGACGGGGCCGCCAAGGACCGGTCGGCTTCATGGCTTGGCCTCCCCTTTTGTGCCTGCGGCAGCAGCGCCGCCCGGTTCTTCCAGATAGCGGTAGGTCATGGCGACGGCGTCCATGACCAGCCCGCCGCCCTCCCCGGCCTTGGCGCCCGTGAGGCTGATGTTGCTGAGGGTGACGATGCGCGGCAACGCGGCCAGGCCGCTCGCGAAATCGCCCATCTGGTGGTAGCTCCCGGTCAGCCGGATGCGGATCGGCGCCTCGGCGTAGAATTCCTTCGAATGCTCGGGCTCGGGCTTGAACACCTGTTCCTCCAGGCCCGTCGCGACGCGCGTCTGGGAGATGTCCTGCAGCAGATTGGCCATCTCCGTCTGGCTGGGCAGTTGGCGCAACATCACCGCAAACCGGGTTTGGATGTCTCGCAACTGGGCCTTGTAGGCATCGAGGTTCGCGACCTGGCGCTGCTTGGTCTCGAAACTCTGCCGCAGTTCGGGCTCTCGGTCCTGAGCCGCCCGGAGTGCGGTCAACTGGGGCTGGATCTGGAACCAGTAGCCGAGGCCGCCCATGATCAGCAACAGCGCGAACAGCGCCAGATTGCGCACCGAGGCCGGCCAGCTGCCGGGATTGTTGGGGTCGACCTTGCGCAGTTCGGCAAGCATCGCAGCGAGATCGAATTTCACGACTGGCCCTCCGTGCCGGACCGGGTCAGCTGGACGCGCAGCGAGAACTGAGCGAAGCGGCCGTTCTTCCCGTCCTTGGTTTCGATGACCACCAGCTGCGGGTCCTGGAACCACGGCGAGCCGTCGAGGTTTTTCATGTAGCTGGAGACGCGGGCGTTCGACTGGGCCTGCCCTTCCAGGGTGATCTGGGTACCTTCCTGGCGCATGACGAGGAGGGTCACGCCGTCGGGCAGGGTCTTGATGAGTTCGTCGAAGAGATGGACGCTGGTGGTTCGCTGATCCTGCAGCTCTTCGATGATGCGCATGCGTTCGATGAGGTTCTGCCGCAGCTTCTGCAGTTCCCGGATCTCGGCGATCTGGGTATCGAGGCGGCGATTTTCTTCCTCGATGCGCCCGTTGCGTGCGTTCTGGCGGTCGATATGGGTTTGCACGTAGGAGTTGACGAGAAAGACGCCGCCCAATGCCACGATCGCCGCGCCGGCCAGGCCGATGAAGAACTGGCGTTGATCGTCCTTGCGTTGCTGCTCGCGCCAGGGAAGCAGGTTGATGTGGTGGGCCATCAGTCGAAACTCCGCATGGCCAGCCCGCAGGCTGTCATCAGGGCCGGCGCGTCCAGTTTCAGTTGCTTGGGCCGCGCTCGGGGCATGACCTTCATGTTGGCGAAGGGATTGGCGATGCGTGTGGCGACTTCCAGTTGTTCCTCGACGGCTTGATCGATGCCCGGGATGCCGGCGCAGCCGCCGGCCAGGATGATCTGGCCGATCTTGTCGATGCGGCTGCTGGAGGAAAAGAAGAACTGCAGCGCCCGATCGATCTGGTTGGCGATGTCCTGGATGAACGGCTTGAGCACTTCTTCGCCGTAGCTTTCGGGGAGACCGCCCCGACGCTTGGCCTTGCCCGCTTCCTCGTAGGAAAGGCCGTAGTGGGCCATGATCTCCTCGGTCAGCTGCTTGCCGCCGAATGCCTGGTCCCGGCTGTAGAGGATGTTGCCGGCCTGCATGATGTTGAGCGTGGTGGTGGTGGCGCCGATGTCGACGACGGCAATGCCTTGATCGGCATGCTTGAGCTGGATCTGTTCGGCGATCAGCTGGCAGGCGTTTTCCAAGGCGTTGGATTCAACGTCCACGATCTTGCAGGTCAGCCCGCCGAGATGGATTGCCGCGACGCGGTTGTCGATGGCATCGGTGCGACAGGCGGCCAGGAAGACGTCCACGGAGTTGTCCTCCGTGGCGGAGGGGCCGATCACCTCGAAGTCCATCCCGACCTCTTCGAGGGGGTAGGGGATGTATTGATCGGCCTCCAGACGAATCTGCTGTTCCAGTTCCCGATCCGACAGATCGGCCGGCATCGGAACGATCTTGGAGATGACCGTCGCGCCGCCGACGGCGACCACCACATCACGCGTGCGAGTGCCCGACTGCTTGACCGCCTTGCGGATCGCCTGGCCCACGGCTTCGGGGTCGGCCACTTGCTTGTCGACGACCGAATCGGCGGGCAGGCCGACGGCGGCGTAGCTCATCACCTGGATCTGCTGGCGCTGGCCGCCGAGCTCGATCAGCTTGACGGCCGTCGAACTGATGTCGATCCCGAGCAGCGGTTTCATTCGCGATTTGAACAACACGTTCTTTCCCCGGCGCCACGAGCGCTGTGTCTGAGGGTGTCTCGACCGACCCGGCGGCGCTCTTTCGCAACCGCAGGTGCCCCGGTGCTTCAGATCGGCCGCCGCGGTCCGGACTTGATCTGCGGCGTCTTGTCGGGTCTTCCGATGGGCTGCGTATAATGCGGGGCAGCACCCTTCCCGCTGGTTTTATCGGCTGTGTGAACCATGCCTTTACGGATCAAGATCTTCGGCTGGATCGCGGGAACGATGCTGACCTTGGTGATGCTCGGCGCGGCGGCGGCCTTCATGGCCTACCTGCAGATCGCGCCGCAGCTTCCGCCCGTGGATACGCTGCGGCACTTCCAGTTCGAGATCCCGCTGCGCATCTACTCGCAGGACGGCAAGCTCATGGGGGAGTACGGCGATCAGCGGCGTGAACCCATCCGCTTCGATCAGTTCCCGCCCCTCCTCATCAAGGCCGTGCTCGCGGCCGAGGACGATCGCTTCTTCGAACATCCCGGCGTGGACTATCAGGGCCTGTTGCGGGCCGTCGGGCGCCTGCTGCTCACCGGGGAGCGGGAGCAGGGCGGCAGCACCATCACGATGCAGGTGGCGCGCAACTTTTTCCTCACTCCCGAGAAGACCTACCAGCGCAAGCTCCGGGAAATCCTGCTGGCGTTCCGCATCGAGCGGGAGCTCGGCAAGGAAGACATCCTGGCGCTGTACCTGAACAAGATCTTCCTGGGGCAGCGCGCCTACGGGATGGAGGCGGCCTCACGGATCTACTACGGCAAGAGCGTCTGGGAACTGTCGCTGGCCGAGTGGGCAACGCTCGCCGGCCTGCCCAAGGCGCCTTCGAGGATCAATCCAATCGCCAATCCGCCCGCGGCCCTCGCGCGGCGCGACTATGTCCTGCGCCGGATGGCGCAGCTCGGCATGATCGACGCGGAACAACTGCAGACGGCCCTGGCATCGCCCAACACGGCCATGCTCCACAACACGGTGCTGGAATTGCAGGCGCCGTATGTCGCCGAGATGGTGCGGCAAGAACTGCAGTCGCGTCTGGGAAGCGACATCTACCGGTCGGGATTGACGGTCCGCACCACGCTGGACAGCGGATTGCAGGCCAAAGCCGAGCTGGCGCTTCAGAACGGGCTCGAGGACTACGATCGACGCCATGGCTATCGCGGGGCGGAAGGGCGCTGGTCGATCGACGAGCCGGCCCAGGCGCGTGCCCGGCGGCTGAGCGAGGTTTCCGAGGTCGGCGGCCTGCGGGCTGCGGTGGTGCTTGCGGTCGAGTCGCGCAGTGCGCGCGTTCAGGTCGCGGGGGAGGGCGAGGCCGGTCTCGACTGGAATGCGATCCGCTGGGCCAGGCCGCGGCTGGGTGCCGAGCGCCTCGGCCCATTGCCGACACAGGCGACGCAGGTGTTGAGGCCGGGCGATGTGATCCGGGTGCGCAAGGTGGCCGATCGCTGGACCCTCTCGCAGGTGCCGGACGTCCAGGGGGCCCTGGTCAGCATCAGCCCGCGCGACGGCCGGATTCTGGCGTTGGCAGGGGGCTTCGACTACGTCAGAAGCGCCTTCAATCGTGCCACCCAGGCGCGCCGCCAGGCCGGCTCGAGTTTCAAGCCATTCCTCTATGCAGCGGCTTTCGACAACGGGTTCACGCCCGCATCCATCATCAATGACGCTCCGGTGGAGTATGCGCAGGGCGCAAGCGGCGAGGTCTGGCGACCCGAGAACTACAACGGTCGTTTCTATGGGCCGACGCCCTTGCGCGAGGGCCTGGTGCACTCCCGCAATCTGGTGTCCGTGCGCCTGCTCGAGCAGCTGGGCGTGCGGCAGGGCGTGCGTTACGTCGAGCGCTTCGGTTTCCCCATGCAGCACGTACCCGCGGATCTTTCGCTGTCGCTGGGGACCGCCGAGTTGACGCCGTTGGAGCTGGCGCGGGGCTATGCGGTGTTCGCCAGCGGCGGCTACCTGCTCACGCCCTATCTGATTGCGCGGGTGGAGGACCACGACGGCCGGCTGCTCTATGCGCGCACGCCGGAGCTCGCCTGTGACGAATGCGGCGCCGTGGCCAGTCAGCCGCGGGCACCGGGACCGTCGTGGCGCGTCGACCTGCCGCCGCAACCCTTGGGCGGCCCGGATTTCGTACCTGAACCCGTTCGGCCGGCGCCGCGCGTCATGGACGTGCGCACGGTGTATCTCATGACCAGCCTGATGCAGGATGTGATCCTGCGGGGAACGGGGCGGCGCGCCGCCCAGATCAACCGTGCCGACCTCGCGGGAAAGACGGGGACCACCAACGGCTTGATGGACGCCTGGTTCGCCGGCTATACCCCGGATCTGGTCACGGTCACCTGGGTGGGATTCGACCAGATGCGTTCCCTCGGACCCGGCGAGTCGGGGGGTGCGACCGCCACCCCGATCTGGGCGAACTACATGGAACAGGCGCTCAAAAACGTGCCGATCCAACCGGTTCAGCCGCCGCCTGGCGTGAACGCCTTATGGATTTCCTCGGAAACCGGCCGGCTGACCACTCCGGAGGATCCCGCGGGACGCTACGAATATTTCCGTTCGGACATGCCGCCCGCGCCGCCGGAGGCCGAGACCGCCAACCCCGTTCCGGGCGACGCTGCCATTCGACAGGAGGAATTGCGCGAACTGTTTTGAATGTTCCGGCTTGCAAAGCCCCAATCGGATCGTTTGCTCACGGCCACGGGAGGCACTTCATGGGACGTGGAACCGGCATGAAATCCTGGCAACAGCGCGAACGCATCGTGCAGACCGCCGCCCGCATCATGGCGGAGGAAGGGGTCAAGGACTACTTCTCGGCCAAGCAAAAGGCCGCCGATCGTCTCGGCGTTTCCCGCAACAGCCCCAATCTGCCGCGCAACGCGGAGATCGAGGCGGCCCTGGCGGCCTACCAGCGATTGTTTCGCGCCGATACGCAGCCCTTGCAGTTGCGCCGCATGCGCGAAATCGCGTGTGAAGCGATGCATTTTTTCCGGTCTTTCCATCCGCGCCTGGTCGGGCCCGTGCTGAGTGGTCTCGCCGATGGTCATTCCGAGATCACCCTGCACCTGTTCGCCGAATCCCTCGAACTGGTGGCGCTGCATCTGGCCGACGCTGGCATTCCGCATCACCTGGAAGAGCGCCGGTTTCGCGTGGGCGTCAGGGAACCGCGGCCATTCCCGATGTTGCGCTTCCTGGTCGATGGAACGCCCATCGCCGCGGTGGTCTTCGACGTGGCGGCGATCCGGCAGGCGCCCGTCAGCCCCACCACGGGACGCCCGATGGAACGCGCCAGCCTGGCCCGTGTGCAGGATCTGCTGTCGACGGCGATCGCCGTCTGAACCATGAAAAAAGGCGGTCTCGGCCGCCTTTTTTCGGGGGGGAGACGCTTAGCGTCTCTGGTCCAGCGCGAGGTAGTCGCGTTGCGCCGCGCCCGTATAGATCTGTCGCGGCCGGCCGATGCGCTGCTCGGGATCGTTGGTCATCTCGATCCAGTGCGCGACCCAGCCCACGGTCCGGGCGATGGCGAACATCACGGTGAACATGTTGGTCTGCAAGCCGAGGGCCTTGTAGATGATGCCGGAATAGAAATCCACGTTGGGGTAGAGCTTCTTTTCCTTGAAGTACTCGTCGTTCAGGGCGATCTGCTCGAGTTCCAGGGCCAGTTCGAACAAGGGGTCGTTTTCCTTGCCCAGCCGCTCCAGGATCTTGTGGCACATGCCGCGGATCACGGTGGCGCGCGGATCGTAGTTCTTGTAGACGCGATGACCGAAACCCATGAGCCGGAAGGGGTCGTTCTTGTCCTTGGCCTTCGCGATGAACTGCGGGATCTGCTTCACGTTGCCGATCTGCTCGAGCATGTTCAGAACGGCTTCGTTGGCGCCGCCATGGGCCGGACCCCACAGGCAGGCCACGCCGGCGGAAATCGCGGCGTAGGGATTGGTGCCCGAGCTGCCGGCCAGGCGGACGGTGGATGTGCTGGCGTTCTGCTCGTGGTCGGCATGCAGGATGAACAGCATGTCCAGCGCCTGGGCGGCGATGGGGTCGATCTCATAGGTTTCGGCCGGGACGGCGAACAGCATGTGCAGCAGGTTGCTGCAATAGTCCAGATCGTTGCGCGGATAGACGAAGGGCTGGCCGATCGAGTGCTTGTAGGCGCAGGCCGCGATCGTCGGGATCTTGGCGATCATGCGGTGCGCGAAGATCTCCTGGTCCGCCGGGTTGCGCATGTCCTGCGCGGCGTTGTAGAAGGCCGAGAGGGAGCCGACCACGCCGGTCAGCATGGCCATGGGGTGCGCGTCGTGATGGAAGCCGCGGAAGAAGTCCCGCAGCGACTCGTGGATCATCGTGTGATAGCGGATCGAGTGGCTGAAGGTGTCCAGTTGCGCTTGCGTCGGCAGTTCGCCGTACAGCAGGAGATAGGCCACCTCGATGAAGCTGCTTTTCTCGGCCAGTTGCTCGATGGGATAACCGCGGTAGAGCAGAACGCCCTGATTGCCGTCGATGTAGGTGATGTCGCTGCGACAGCTCGCGGTGGAGACGAAGCCGGGATCGTAGGTGAACATGCCGTGATCACGGTAGAGGCTGCCGATGTCCGCGACGGCGGGACCGTGAGTGCCTTTGCGGATCGGCAATTCGCTTTGCTTGCCGGTGGCGGGATCGGTCAGGGTCAGCTTCTGCTCGCTCATCGACAGGACTCCTGGAGGGGATTCAGGCGGCTGGATGGAGGTCCACCGGCGGTTGGGGATAATGGGACGGATAGCCGGAGCGCGCCACACCGGAGTCGACGGCCGCCTTGGCGACGGCGGGCGGCACATAGTCGATGAGGCGCGGATCGAGCGGCGTCGGGATGATGTAGCCGGGCCCGAAGGCGAGCTCGCTTTTGCCGTAGGCGAGCAATACTTCGCTGGGCACCGGCTCGTGCGCCAAGGCCCGCAGGGCCTGTACGGCCGCGATATGCATTTCCCGGTTGATGCGCTTGGCTCGCACGTCGAGGGCGCCCCGGAACAGATAGGGGAAGCCCAGCACGTTGTTGACCTGATTGGGGTAGTCGCTGCGGCCGGTCGCCATGATGAGGTCGTCGCGCGTCCGCAGCGCCAGTTCGGGGCGGATTTCCGGATCGGGATTCGACAGGGCGAAGACGACCGGGTGCGATGCCATGGTCTTGAGCATCTCCGCCGTCACCAGATTGGGACCCGATACGCCGATGAACACGTCGGCATCGATCAGGGCGTCGGCCAGGGTGCGTCGATCGGTATCGAGCGCAAAGGCGGCCTTGGTGGGGTCCAGGCCTTCGCGTTGGCGATGGATCACACCGCGCCGGTCGACCAGCATCATGTTGTCGCGGCCGGCGCCCAGGGCCAGCAACAGGTTCATGGACGCAATGCCGGCCGCGCCGGCGCCCAGACAGACGATGCGCGCCGCATCCAGGCGCTTGCCCTGCAGTTCCAGCGCGTTGAGCAGACCCGCCGCGACGATGATCGCCGTGCCGTGCTGATCGTCGTGGAACACGGGGATGTCCAGCCGCTCGACCAGCGCCTGCTCGATCTCGAAGCAGTGCGGCGCCGCGATGTCCTCGAGGTTGATGCCGCCGAAGGTCGGCGCGATGCGCACGACCGTGTCGATGAAGGCCTGCGGGCTTTCGGCATCGACCTCGATGTCGAACACGTCGACGTCGGCGAACTTCTTGAACAGCACCGCCTTGCCTTCCATGACCGGCTTGCCGGCGAGTGCCCCGGTGTTGCCCAGTCCCAGTACGGCGGTCCCGTCGGTGATCACGGCAACGAGATTGCCCTTCGAGGTATACCGAAAGGCATCGTCGGGATTGGCGGCAATCGCACGCACCGGCGCGGCCACCCCTGGGCTGTAAGCCAGGGCCAACTCACCGTAGGTCGTGAACGGCTTGGTGACGGCAATGGCCAGCTTGCCCGGCTTGGGCTTCGCATGGTAGTCCAGGGCCGCATGTGTCAACTCGTCTTCCGTCATCATGAAGCGGGTGCCGATGGAGTCGTTACGAAAGTCCGGCCGCGGGCATCTGCGATACCCGTCCGGTCCGTCCGCGTCGCGTGCGACGCGGCGTCGATGTGCTTATTTCGCGCCGTAGCGTCGGCGGAACTTGTCCACGCGACCGCCGGTATCGACGATTTTCTGCTTGCCGGTATAGAACGGATGGCAGTTGGAGCACACTTCGACCTGCAGGTCCGATCCGAGGGTGGAGCGGGTTTCGAAGCGATTCCCACAACTGCAGGTGATGGTGACCGGCTTGTAGGAAGGATGGATTTCGGGGCGCATGGGGGGCGTGACCTCGGTAATCAGGGCGAAGGCCCATCTCGTAAACGGGTTATTGTAGGACTCGAGCGCCGACAGGGCAATGCTGCGCGGGCGTCGACCGGCTTGCGTGCCCTTCCGGGGCGGTTTTTCGCTATCATGCGCTGCTAAAGTCGGCCGCACCCATGGCCGGGTCGACGTGGGGAATGACCATGACCGCCGAGCAGATTGCCGCATTGATCTCCGAACGCATGCCGGAGGCCGATCCGGTCCGGGTGGAAGGTGACGACGGCGTCCACTTTTCGGCCCTGGTCGTGTCGCCTGCCTTCGAGGGCATGCGCGCGGTGCAGCGCCATCAGCGGGTGTATGCCGCGCTGCAAGGCCTGATCGGCGGGGCGATCCATGCCTTGGCGCTGGACACCCTGACCCCCGCGGAGTGGGCGACACGCGGCCCGCTGCACTGAGTGGCCGGCATGGATAAGCTCGTGATCGTCGGTGCCAAGCCTCTGGAAGGGGAAACCCGCATCTCCGGCGCCAAGAACGCCACCCTGCCGATCCTGGCTGCCTGCCTGCTGGCGGACGCAGACTGCCTCGTGCGCAATGTCCCGCACCTGCACGATGTGACGACCAGCATCGCGCTGCTGTCGGGGATGGGGGTCCGGGTGACCCTGGCCGACGGCATGGGTGTCGAGGTCGATGCCCGCGGGGTGGACAACGTCCACGCGCCCTATGAACTCGTCAAGACGATGCGCGCCTCCATCCTGGTGCTGGGGCCCTTGCTGGCCCGCTTCGGGCGGGCCGAGGTCTCCCTGCCCGGTGGGTGCGCCATCGGTTCGCGCCCCGTCAATCTCCACATCGATGGTCTGGCAGCCATGGGCGCCGACATCCGGGTTGAGAACGGCTATATCCGCGCGAGCGCCGGCAGGCTCCGGGGCGCGCGCATCGTGCTGGACACGGTGACGGTCACCGGGACCGAAAACCTCATGATGGCGGCGACCCTGGCGGACGGCACGACGGTGATCGAAAACGCCGCCCGTGAGCCGGAGGTGGTGGACCTGGCCTGTTTTCTCAATGCCATGGGCGCGCGCGTGCAGGGTGCAGGGACCGACACGCTCGTCATCGAGGGCGTGCGACGGCTGCATGGCGCCGAGTACGAGGTCATGCCCGATCGCATCGAAACGGGCACCTATCTGGTCGCTGGCGCGATCACCGGCGGACGCGTCACATTGAAGAACGTGCGTCACGGCACGCTGGACGCGGTGCTCGCCAAGCTGGAAGAGGCGGGCGCCGAACTCGAGCAAGGCGAGCATTCGATCACCCTGGACATGCGGGGTCGGCGTCCACGGGCGGTGGATATCCGCACTGCGCCCTATCCCGCCTTCCCGACCGACATGCAGGCCCAGTTCATGGCGCTGAACGCCGTTGCCGAAGGCGCGTCCACCATGATCGAGACGGTGTTCGAGAACCGCTACATGCATGTGCAGGAGCTCGAGCGCATGGGCGCGGACATCCGCGTACAGGGCAGTGTGGCGGTCGTGCGTGGCGTCGAGCGATTGACCGGGGCGCCGGTGATGGCAACCGACCTGCGCGCCTCCGCCGGGCTGGTGCTCGGGGCGCTGGTCGCCGAAGGGGAAACCGAGGTCGACCGCATCTATCACATCGATCGCGGCTATGAGTGCATCGAGGAGAAGCTGGGTCAGCTCGGCGCGTGCATCCGCAGGATCCCCGCGTGATCGAGGCCGCGAGCACCCGGCGGCCGTTCGTGGCCGAACCGACGCTGACCGTGGCGCTCTCCAAGGGGCGCATCCTCACGGAAACCCTGCCGCTGCTGGCCGCCGCCGGCATCGTCCCGGACGAGGATCCGGCCGTCAGCCGCCGCCTGATCCTGGGCACCTCGAGTCCCGGCGTACGCCTGCTCATCGTGCGGCCGACCGATGTGCCCGCCTACGTGCTGCACGGCGGCGCCGACGTCGGCGTGACCGGCAAGGATGTGCTCGCGGAGCAGGAACAGGCCATCCTCTACGAGCCGCTGGATCTGGGTATCGGGCGGTGTCGCCTCATGCTGGCCGGCCGGGAAGGGCTGGAGCCCTCGCGAGCGCAACCGCGGGTCGCGACCAAGTACGTCGCATCCACCCGCGCCTTCTTCGCGGCGCGCGGGCAGCAGGTCGACGTCATCAAGCTCTATGGCTCCATGGAGCTGGCGCCGCTGGTCGGGCTGGCCGACTGGATCGTCGATCTCGTCGACACCGGCAATACCCTGCGCGCCAACGGCCTTGCGCCGCTCGAGACCGTGATGGAAGTCAGTGCCCGGCTGGTGGTCAACCCCGCCTCGTGGAAAACCAAGCATGCAGCCGTGCGCCGGCTGGTCGCGGATCTGGCGGCGGCGGTCGAACGGCAAGGAGCCCGCGCATGACGACCGGCCATCCGTCCTTGAGCCTGCGCCGTCTCGATACGTGCGAGACCGGATTCGATCGCGCATTGGCCGCCTTGCGGGTCCAGGCCGAAACCCAACAGGCCGAGGTCGTGCAGGCCGTGCAGGACATCCTGGCGCAGGTCCGCCGGGAGGGCGATCGGGCGCTGCTGGCCTATACACGCCGCTTCGACGGCTGGGCGCCGGCTGCCGCGGACGGTTTGCGCATCGCGCCCGCGGATCTGGCCGCGGCGCGGGATCGTATCGCCCCCGCGCTGCGCGCTGCGCTGGAAGAGGCCGCCGGCCGGCTGCGTGACTACGCCGGACACCAACGCCTGGCGTCCTGGCGCCATGTCGACGCGCTGGGCAATGTGCTGGGTCAGGAGGTGCGGCCGCTGGATCGCGTCGGGGTCTATGTGCCGGGCGGCAAGGCGGCGTATCCCTCCTCGGTGCTGATGAACGTCATACCCGCGCAGGTCGCGGGAGTGCCCGAGATCGCGCTGTGCGTGCCGACGCCGAACGGGCAGCGCAACGATCTGGTGCTGGCCGCGGCCGCCATCCTGGGCGTGGATGAGGTGTTCGCGATCGGTGGGGCGCAGGCCATCGGCGCGCTGGCCTACGGCGCCGGGTGCATCGGACGCGTGGACAAGATCGTCGGGCCGGGAAACCGCTATGTCGCCACGGCGAAGCGGCTGGTATTCGGGCAGGTCGGCATCGACATGATCGCCGGGCCGTCGGAAATCCTGATCGTTTGCGACGGCCGGACCGATCCCGATTGGATCGTCATGGACCTCTTTTCGCAGGCCGAGCACGACGAGGACGCCCAGTCGGTGCTGGTCAGTCCGGATCGCGGCTTTCTGGACCGGGTCGCCGAACGCATGGCGGTCTTGCTGGCCGACCAGCCGCGCCGGGAGATCATCGTGCGCTCCCTGTCCCAGCGCGGTGCGCTCATCGCGACGCGCGATCTGACCGAGGCGGCCGAGATCGCCAACCGTCTGGCGCCCGAGCATCTGGAGCTGTCGGTCGAGGATCCGGAAGCCCTGCTGCCGCTGATCCGTCATGCGGGGGCGATTTTCCTGGGGCGCCATACCCCCGAGGCCGTCGGCGACTATTGCGCGGGCCCCAATCACGTGTTGCCCACGGCCGGCACCGCGCGCTTCTTTTCGCCGCTCGGGGTCTACGATTTCCAGAAGCGCAGCAGCGTCATCCGATGCAGCGCCGACGGCGGCGCCGTGTTGGGGCGCCTGGCGGCCGTGCTGGCGCGGGGCGAGGGGCTGGAGGCCCATGCCCGTTCCGCCGCCGCACGGGCCGATGCGCCATGAGCCACGACGCGGCGGCGCGCGCGCGGGACCAGGTGCGCGAAGAGATCCAGGCGCTGGCTCCCTATGCCGTGCATCCCGCCGCCGGCCTGATCAAGCTGGATGCGATGGAAAACCCCTACGGCTGGCCGACCGAACTCACCCAGCCCTGGCTGGAGGCCATCGCGCGCGCCGAGCTGAATCGCTATCCCGATCCGCGGGCGCGGGCGCTCGAGCCGGTGCTGCGCGCTGCGCTGGGCATTCCGGACGCAGCCGCGATGCTGCTGGGCAATGGGTCCGACGAACTGATCCAGATCATCATCATGGCCTTGGCGCGTCCCGGGGCCGTCGTACTGGCGCCCGAGCCCACCTTCGTCATGTACCGGCTGATCGCGCGCTGGCTGGGGGTGGCGTTCGTCGGCGTGCCGCTGCGCGGCGACGATTTCGGCCTGGACCGTCCGGCCATGCTGGCGGCGATCGCGCAGCACCGACCGGCAGCGGTGTTTCTCGCCCATCCCAACAATCCCACGGGTAATCTGTTCGACCGCGAGGACGTCGTTGCGGTGCTGGATGCGGCGCCGGGCGTCGTCGTGATCGACGAGGCCTATGCCCCCTTTGCCTCGGACAGCTTGCTGGATCAGGCCGGCGCCGTGGCGAATCTGCTCGTGATGCGGACGCTGTCCAAGGCCGGGCTGGCGGGCTTGCGTCTGGGCGTGCTTGCCGGTCCGTCCGCCTGGATCGAGCAGTTCGACAAGGTGCGCCTGCCCTACAACATCGGTTCATTGACCCAGATCACGGCGGAAGTGGCCTTGCGCCATCCCGAATTGTGGCAGCATCAGGCCGACTCGATCCGAGCGGAGCGGGGGCGGCTCGAGGCCGGGCTCGCGGCGCTCGCGGGAATCCGGGTTTATCCATCGGACGCCAATTTCTTGCTGTTCCGGGCTCCGCCCGGCCGGGCACCGACGCTTTACCAGGGACTGCAAGCCGCGGGCATTCTCATCAAGCTTCTCGACGGCGCTCATCCGGCGCTGCAGGATTGCCTGCGTGTCACCGTCGGTCGACCTGAGGAGAACGCGCGGTTTCTGGAGGCGCTGGCCCGCGGTCTCGAATCGGCAGGCGGCAAGTAGGCAATGGATGGCCGGGGGTGTAGAATCGCGCTCGAATTTTTGCCTGCCCCAGGCAGGTTTCCGATGGGGCGAGGCGCAGGCGGCGCACGTTGGCCAGTCGTTCCCGATCCAGACAGTTGCTATGGAGTATCCCACGAATGAGCAATGACGGGGGTGTCGATACCAGTCGGCGGCGCTTTCTCACCGTCGCGACGGTGGCGGTCGGCGGCGCAGGTGCTGCCTTTGGCGTCTATCCTTTCATCGCGGCCATGCAGCCCAGCGCGCGTGCCGAAGCGGCCGGTGCGCCGGTGGAGGTCGATATCGGAAAGCTGGAGCCGGGTGCCCGCATGACCGTGGAATGGCGCGGCAAGCCGGTCTGGGTGGTGCGTCGCACGCCTGAAATGCTGGCCAAGCTGGACGGTATCGCAGGGGAATTGCGCGATCCCAATTCCGATCAGGATCAGCAGCCCGGCTATGCCCGGAACACCTACCGGTCCATCAAGCCGGAATATCTGGTGCTGGTTGGTCTGTGTACGCATCTCGGATGCTCGCCGACCTACCGGCCCGAGCCCGGCACGAGCGATCTCGGCGGCAACTGGCCCGGCGGATTCTTCTGCCCCTGCCACGGCTCGCGCTTCGACCTCGCGGGCCGCGTGTTCGCCGGGGTGCCGGCGCCGCTCAACATGGCGGTCCCGCCGTACCGCTACACGGGCGACAGCCGGATCGTCATCGGCGACGACAAAGGAGCAGCCTGATGCGCGGCATGGTGAACAACGCCCGTGAGCTGATGCTCTGGGGTCTGGATTGGGTGGATGCGCGCCTTCCCGTCACCAAGATGTGGAAGGAGCAGGTATCCGAGTATTACGCGCCCAAGAACTTCAATTTCTGGTATTTCTTCGGCAGCTTGGCTCTGGTGGTTCTGGTCAACCAGCTGCTGACCGGCGTCTGGCTGACGATGAACTACAAGCCCAGCGCGCATGACGCGTTCGCCTCCGTCGAGTACATCATGCGCGACGTCAGCTGGGGCTGGCTGATCCGCTACATGCACTCCACCGGCGCCTCGCTGTTCTTCGTCGTGGTCTACCTGCACATGTTCCGCGGCCTGCTTTACGGTTCCTACCGCAAGCCGCGCGAACTGGTGTGGATCTTCGGCGTGCTCATCTATCTGGTGCTGATGGGCGAGGCCTTCATGGGCTATCTGCTCCCGTGGGGCCAGATGTCCTACTGGGGCGCGCAGGTGATCATTTCGCTGTTCGGCGCGGTGCCCGTCGTCGGCGAAGCGCTCTCGCAGTTCATCCGTGGCGATTTCGTGGTGTCCGACGCCACCCTCAACCGTTTCTTCGCGCTGCATGTCATCGCCATGCCGCTGGTGCTGCTCGGTCTGGTGGTGGCTCACCTGATGGCGCTGCACGAGGTCGGCTCCAACAATCCGGACGGCATCGAAATCCACGACCACGAAGATGCGAACGGCATCCCGCTGGATGGCATCCCCTTCCATCCCTACTACACGGTGAAGGACGTCTTCGGCGTGGTGATCTTCCTCGCCGTGGCTGCGGTGATCATTTTCTTTGCGCCGGAGTTCGGCGGATATTTCCTGGAGCATGCCAACTTCCAGCCGGCCGATCCTTTGCAGACGCCCGTACACATTGCCCCGGTGTGGTACTTCACACCCTTCTACGCCATTCTGCGGGCGGTTCCCGACAAGCTCGGGGGCGTCATCGCCATGGGCGGCGCGGTGATGATCCTGGCGCTGCTGCCGTGGCTCGACCGCTCCAAGGTGCGCTCGATCCGCTACAAGGGGCCGATCTACAAGACGGCGCTGACGCTGTTCGTGATCAGCTTCATCGGTCTGGGCTATCTGGGCATGAACCCGCCGAGCCCGACCTACACCCTGATCGCCCGCGTGCTTTCCGTGATCTATTTCCTGTTCTTCCTGGCCATGCCGTTCTATAGCCGGCTGGATTCGACCAAGCCCGTCCCCGATCGGCTGACCTGACAGAAGGGAACACTGATGAACATTCGCAAATGCGTCGCCGCGATCGGGCTGTCGTTGTTGCCTTGGATGGCCTGGGCTTCGGGCGCCGGCGTTCATCTGGAATCGGCCAACATCGATGTCGGCAATGTGCAGTCCCTGCAGCGGGGCGCGCAACTCTTCAACAACTATTGTCTGAGTTGCCACTCCGCACAGTACATGCGCTATTCGCGCATGGCCGAGGATCTCAAGCTTCCGGTCGGCCTTGTCACCGAGAACCTGATGTTCGCCGGGGAGAAGATCGGTGAGACGATGACCGTCGCCATGCCTGCCAAGGACGCCGCCGCCTGGTTCGGCAAGGCGCCGCCCGATCTGACGCTCACCGCGCGTCAACGCGGGGCGGACTGGGTCTATACCTACCTCAAGTCCTTCTATCTCGATCCGGGCAAGCCGACCGGCGTGAACAACCTGGTGTTCAAGGACGTGGGCATGCCCCATGTGCTGTGGGAACTTCAGGGCTGGCAGCGATTGAAGTCCGCGGATGGCCATGAGGGCGGCGCCGGTTCGCACGCGACGGCGCACGGGGGCGCTGCCGATTCGCCGTTCGAACAGGTGACCGAAGGCGCGCTGACGCCGGAAGAGTACGATCGGGCGGTGCGGGATCTGGTGGCCTACATGAGCTATGTGGCCGAGCCCGTGCAACTCAAGCGCGCCGGGGTAGGGATATGGGTCTTGTTGTTCCTTGCCGTGTTTGGCGTGCTGGCCTATCTCCTCAAGAAGGAATATTGGAAGGACGTGCACTGAGAATGCGCCCTTGGGGAACTGGGGTCATGGCGCGCGGGCTGGCACGCCATGACCCTACGGACAGGCGGGATTAGGGGGCATCGGATGGTTTCAACCGCATCACGCCGTTCGAGCATGACCCTTTTTGCGAAGGATGGCTGCCTCGACTGTCACCGCATACGGCTGATCCTGGCGGAAAAAGGGGTCGCCTGCGAGGTCCTCTATCCCGACCCGGAGCGCATGCGCGAGGATCTGCTGGATCTGAACCCGTACGGCACCGTGCCGACCTTCATCGACCGCGATCTGATCCTGTACGACACGCGCATCATCCTGGAATACCTGGACGAGCGCTTTCCCCATCCACCGCTGATGCCGGTCGATCCGGCGTCCCGAGGGCGTTTTCGACTCGCCATGATGCGTATGGAACGGGACTGGTATCCCCTTGCAGCCGCACTGATGGAGCGGCCGGACGGCGCGACGCGCGGGGCGCTGGTGAATCGGTTGCGGACCTCACTGGAAGAAACCCAGCGGTTGTTCGCCCAGCCGCCCTTTTTTCTGGGGCAGGAATTCTCCCTGGTCGACGTCACCATGGCGCCGCTGCTGTGGCGACTGCCCCAATGCGGTATCGAATGGAGCCCGACGCTGGATGTGCTGCGCGAGTATGCCCAGCGCATCTTCGGGCGTCCGGCATTCAACCACGCCCTTTCGCAAGCCGATGGTGCGCGACACACGGGTCTGTTCTGAGCCGCCGGCCATGATTTCGCGAAAACCCTATCTGGTGCGCGCGCTGCACGAATGGATCTGCGACAACGGCATGACGCCCCATCTGCTGGTCGATTGCACCCAGGCGGGCGTAGAGGTGCCGAGCGAGGTGGTCCGGGACGGGCAGGTGGTGTTGAATGTCGCGCCCATGGCGGTCCATCGCCTGAGTCTCGCCAATGATCTCATTGCCTTCTCGGCGCGGTTCAATGGTCAGGAGCGACACGTCAGCTTCCCGCCGCGCGCCGTTCTGGCGATCTATGCCCGCGAGAACGGGCAGGGGCTGATGTTCACGTCGGCCGATGAAGGCGACGATCCGCCGCCCCTGGGCCCCGCGCCCGCCGAACCTGCCGGCGGCTCCGGTGGGCGCGCGCGATTGAGCGTGGTCAAGTGAGCCCGCGCGGGGTGGGCCGGGGTGTCAGCCGCTGCCCGTAATGGCGTTGCGAATCCAGCGGAACTCGGCCTGGGCCAATGGCCCGCTCAGCGCAACCACGTCGAACCGCATCGGCCGCTTCGCCAATGCGGGGTTACGGGCGAGATAGTGCTGCGCCGCGAGCACCAGCCGGCGTTGCTTGCCGAGGCCCACGGTCTCCTCGGGGGTACCGAACTGGTGCCCCGTCCGGTGACGGACCTCCACGAAGACCAGGGTCGCTCCGTCCTGCATGATCAGGTCGATTTCCCCGCCGCGGCACGCGTAGTTACGGGTCATCAGCATCAGACCCCGTCGTTCGAGATGGGAGAGGGCAAGGTCTTCGGCCGGATGCGGATGTCGCGTCATGGTCGCGGCGGCACCCCGGCCGATGAATGCCGCGACAGTCCCGGTTTGATCTCCCCTTGATCCACATGCGCCCACGCCAGCCCGGTGCGGCGCAGCCTTCCGTCGGCGTCCGCGCGCAGCGCACCGGTCGCCCCGTTCAGTTGCAGGTCCGCGGTTGCCGGATTGCCCTGTATTTTCCGCCAGAGGCGAAAGGCGTCGATACCGAAGGCCTGCAGCCGCATGGCCGCGGAAGCGCCGCGCGGCGCCGCGCCCGAGTCGATCAGCCAGGGCAGATCCGGAAAGTTGATGCCTTCGAGATCCCGGCCGACGGCCCCGAGCGCTTCGCTGTTGATGGCCGAGGTTGCGTAGATCGGGAGCGTGCCGGCGCCGAGAAAGCGAAGCTGTGGACAGAGCGCGCCGGCCTGGACTGCGGAGGCGGCGAGGAAGATCATGTCGGCCTCTCTCGACTGCCGCAGCCCCGCGCGCAAAACGTCCTGGAAATCGGTACGCTCGGGATCGTAACGGGTGACCGCCTGGATTCGTCCGCCATTCGCCTGGAATCGATCCTGGAATGCCGCGAGATGGCGATCGCCCCACGCGTCGGCCGGGACGATCGCCCAGGCGTACCGATGTCCCCGCGCCAGTGTCTCTTGGGCGACGAAGCGTGCCTCGTCCTCGGGTGCCAGGGCGAACTGGAACAGCCCGGGTTGCGAGCGCTCGATGTGGTTGAGCGCAAGCATCGGTATGCCGGGTGTCATCCTTGCCGCCACGCGGTCGATCGCGGTCTTGTCGAGCGGACCGATGATGCCCTGCACGTGGCCGGCGAGCGCCTGTTGCGCCGCCGCAGCCGCACTGTCGGGCGATTCTTCGATGGGCAGGAACTTCAGACGCGCGCGCTGCTCCGGCGGCGTTTCCAGATAGGCGCGCAGCATGCCGTCCTGGATCGCAGCCGCTGCATTGGCCCAGCGACCGCCGCGCGGCAGGAGGGCCGCGACGACGGGAGCGCTTGGGCCGGCAGGCGTGGATGGCACGGCCGGGGCCGCGGCGCCAAGAGGCGTTTCCATCGCCTGCCGCAGCGCCGTCGCATGGCGCGCCTGCCAGGCAGGCGGCAGCGCTGCGGTGCTCCGCGTCAGCCAGCGTCTTGCTTCGCGGGGGTGTCCGCCGGCGATCAGGGTCTCGGCCGCCAGGACCGCATACCGTGCCTGTTGATCGAGCGTGCCGGGCGCGGCCTCGAGCAGCCGCAACTCGGTTTCCGCCACCCCGGTCTGCCCGCGCTCGAGGGCCTGTTGCGCCGCGGCGAGACCGCGTTCGATGCGCAGATCGGTTGCGGCGGGGTCGGCCGGGACGGACGGATTTGGGGCGCTTGGGGGGGGCCGGGCCTGGGCGCTGAAATGGGGCGCGCAACACCAGAGCAAAATCGCTGCCGCGATGCCGCAACGGGCGCGCAAAGGCAGCATGGCGCGGAGCAAGGGGGGATGAATCATGCGCGAGGGAGTATCCGGTGATGGATGAAGCGGTGTCAACGCAGCCAGCCAGCGTCGTGGGCGGCGTCCTCTACGTGGTCGCGACCCCGATCGGCCATCTGGGCGACCTTTCGCCGCGGGCGCTCGCGGTGCTGAAGGATGTCGACCTGATTGCGGCCGAGGACACCCGACATACGCGCGCGCTGCTGACCCACTTCGGCATCCGCACGGCGCTGGTCTCGATGCATGAGCACAACGAAGACCGGCAGATCGCCGGCCTGCTGGACCGGCTCCGCGGCGGCGCGGCCATCGCGCTGGTGAGCGACGCCGGCACGCCGCTCATCAGCGATCCGGGCTACGGCCTGATCCATGCGGCGGCCGCCGCCGGCCTCCCGCTCAGCCCCGTTCCCGGGCCGTGCGCGGCGATCGCTGCGCTGTCCGTCAGCGGCCTGCCCACGGATCGCTTCGTTTTCGAAGGTTTCCTGCCGGCGCGGTCGGCGGCGCGACGCGCGCATCTGCAGGATCTGTCCCGGGAACCCCGCACGCTGGTGTTTTACGAGTCCCCCCGCCGCCTGCGCGATGCGCTGGACGATTGCGTCCAGGTCTTGGGTGCGGCGCGGGCGGCGTGCGTAGGTCGCGAACTCACCAAGCGCTTCGAGACCCTCTATCGGGGCACGCTCGCCCAGGTGCGGACCGCCATCGACCAGTCAACCGAGTCGCTGCGGGGCGAGTGCGTGTTGATCGTGGCCGGCGCCGCAGCGTCGGGCCCGGAGCTGGATGGCGGTCCCGAAGCCGAACGCGTCTTGAGCGATCTCGCGGCGCAGCTGCCGGCGTCACAGCTCGCCCGCCTGATGGATCGCTGGTTCGGCGGCGGGCGCGCGCACTGGTATGCGCGCGCCGTCGCCCTGCGCGGCGCGGAATGAAATATAATGCGAGGCGGAGTCGGCCAGACAGTCGCTCCGCCGCACCGCTCGGAGGTCGGCGGGGAGGAAAGTCCGGGCTCCGCAGGGCGGGATGCCAGGTAATGCCTGGGCGGCGCGAGCCGACGGAAAGTGCCACAGAAAACAGACCGCCGACGGCCTGCGGGCCGGGCAAGGGTGAAAAGGTGCGGTAAGAGCGCACCGCGCCGGTGGCAACACGCGGCGGCACGGTAAACCCCATCCGGAGCAAGATCGAATAGGGGAACGCGGAGTGTCATGCTCCGGCGCGCGGCCCGCGCGCTGTTCCCGGGTGGATCGCTCGAGGTGCGCGGCGACGCGCATCCCAGATGAATGACTGTCCTCGACAGAACCCGGCTTATCGGCCGACTCCTCTCCCTTCTGTCCGCTGCCATCCCCGCGATGGTCAGTTTTTGCTTTATCTTTTTACCCTAAAAACTTGATTCTAAAAGGGTCGTCGTTTTCTCACGACGGCCTGCTCGGCATGCTTTTAAGCGATTGAAAGCAAAGGGTAAAAATTTCGACCGGCGGACCGATTCCGGCTTGACACGCGATCATCGGCGACCCATAGTGTGCTCGTGGTGGGGCATAGTGGCGAAAAGTGGGGAAAGGGGGCAGGCACGTCATGTTTCGGGGGGCCAGCCAGATCGCGATCGACGGGAAAGGCCGCATGGCCATTCCTGCGCGCTATCGCGACCCGCTCGCTGCCGCCTGCGATGGGCAGATGGTCGTGACGGTCGACCCCGACGAGTGCCTGCTGGTTTATCCCCTGCCTGCGTGGGAGGCGGTCGAGCGGGAACTGGTCAGCCTGGCCAACCTGGATCGGCGGGCGCGCCAGTTGCAGCGCATTCTGATGGGCTATGCAACGGAGATTGCCATGGACGGTCAGGGCCGCTTGCAGCTCACGCCCCTGTTGCGCAAGTTCGCCCACCTGGAATCGCGCGGCATGCTCATCGGTCAGGGCAACAAGTTCGAGCTGTGGGCCGAAGAACACTGGAACGCCAGACAGGCCGAATGGATGAACGACCTGAGGCAGGAAGACGGCGAGATGTCGGCCGCGCTTCAGAAGCTGTCGATCTGAGACGGCCGGGGCGACGCGCGTGAGCGACATGCACCGGCCCGTGCTGCTGGCGGAAGCCCTGGAGGCGCTCGCGCCCCGGCCTGCCGGTCGGTACATCGACGGGACCTACGGGCGCGGCGGGCATGCCGAACGACTGTTGTCGCACCTGGGTCCGGAGGGGCGACTCATGGTCATCGATCGTGACCCGGAGGCGGTTGCCGATGCGCAGCGACGTTTGGGTCAGGATCCGCGGGTGAGGATCGTGCATGGCAACACGGCCGATCTGGGCGACATGGCGAGCGCCGCCGACTGGCGCGGGACGGTCGACGGCATCCTGCTCGATCTGGGCGTTTCAACTCCGCAACTCGACGATGCCGAGCGCGGTTTCAGTTTCCTCAAGGATGGCCCGCTGGACATGCGCATGGACGTGACTCAGGGTCTGACGGCGGCGCAGTGGCTCGAAACCGTCGAGGAGTCCACGCTGGCCGATGTGCTGTGGCGCTTCGGGGAGGAGCGCCAGGCCCGGCGGGTCGCGCGTCGGATCGTCGAGGCGCGGGCCCGGCGGCCCCTCGTGCGGACCGGCGATCTGGTCGAAGCCGTCGGCCAGACCCTGCCCCCGGCCGCGCGCCACAAGCATCCGGCGACCCGCTCCTTTCAGGCCGTGCGCATGTTCATCAATCGTGAACTGGAGTCGCTGGAGCGCGCCCTGGTCGCAGCCGTGGATCATCTCGCCCCCGGCGGTCGCCTCGCGGTCATCACCTTCCATTCCCTCGAGGATCGCGTGGTGAAGCGCTTCATGCGTGCCGGGGTCCAGCCTGCGACCGATCCGCTGGGATTCGTCCGGCCCGAACCCAGTCTCGGATGGATCGTCCGCCAGGCCCGCCCCGGCCCCGCCGAATGCGAGGCGAATCCGCGTGCGCGCAGCGCGACGCTGCGCGTCGTCGAGAAGCGGCCGTGAAGGCGGCCGTGCTCGTGGCAAGCCTCGGTCTGGCGGTCTTTGTCAGCAGCCTCGGGCTCGTCTATGTGAAATTCCAGAATCGGGAGCGCTGGTCCACCCTGCAGCGGCTGGAGGAGGAGCGTGACGAGCTGAACGGCGAATGGAGCCGGTTGCAACTGGAACTCGGTGCGTGGGCGATGGCTTCGCGTGTGGAGCGGATCGCCCGGGACCAACTGGGCATGATCGTGCCGCCTGCGAAGGATGTCCGGCTGGTGCGCGATGAATAAGCGCCTCGGCAATCCGGGGTGGTCCTGGCGCAGTCGGGTGGTCGGCGGGTTTCTGTGCCTGCTGGGCCTGGCGCTCGTCGTCAGGGCCGTTCACCTGCAGGTGTTCGACAAGGGTTTCCTGCATGGCCAGGCGCAGGACCGTCACTTGCGCGTCCTCGAGACCCCGGCGCATCGCGGCATGATCCTCGATCGGCACGGCGAGACGCTGGCTGCCAGCACACCCGTCGATTCCATCTGGGTCAACCCGGCGCCTTTCCTGGCGCAGCAGGGCTCGGTCGAACGGCTGGCCGCCGCGCTCCGGATCCCGCCGAGCCGGCTGCGCGAGAAGTTGAAGGTGCGGGAAGGGCGCGAGTTCGTGTACGTCCAGCGCCACCTGCCGCCCCATGAGGCCAAGCAGATCCTCGCACTGAAACTGCCCGGTCTCTATGCCCAGCGGGAGTACCGGCGCTACTACCCGACCAGCGAGATCAGCGCGCAGTTGCTGGGATTCACCAACATCGACGATCGCGGGCTGGAAGGACTCGAGCTGTCCTACGACAGCTGGATGGCGGGCCAGCCCGGCAGTCGTCGGGTATTGATCGATGCCGGCAAGAAGGTCATCGACGAACTGGGCGCGATCCGGGAGGCCAGGCCGGGCCGCGATCTGCAGCTCAGCATCGACCGCCGCATCCAGTATCTCGCCTATCGGGAGCTGAAGGCCGCCGTGGTGGCCAATCAGGCCAAGGCCGGCACGATGGTCGTGCTCGATCCGCGCACCGGTGAGATTCTCGCCATGGTCAGCCAGCCCGGGTTCAATCCCAACAATCGCGAAGGCATTTCCCCGGGCCTGACCCGGAATCGCGCCGTGATCGACCTGTTCGAGCCGGGCTCCACACTCAAGCCCTTCGTCGTCGCGACGGCGCTGGAGCAGGGGCTCTTCAAGCCCACCAGCGTCATCGACACCAATCCCGGCTGGTTCACGGTGCAGGGCAATCCCATCCGCGACCTGCACAACTATGGCGTGCTGGATCTCGGGGGAATTCTGGCGAAATCCAGCAACGTGGGCGCCAGCCGCATCGCGCTCGCGATGCCCGCCGAGCGGCTCTGGTCGGTGCTGCGTGATTACGGTTTCGGGGAGATGACGGCGAGCGGTTTTCCCGGAGAGCGTGGGGGCACCCTGCGCCACTTCCAGGATTGGCGCCCCATCGACCATGCGACCGTGGCCTATGGCTACGGGCTGTCGACGACGGCCTTGCAACTGGCCAGCGCGTACGCGGTGATCGCCAACGGCGGTGAGCGGCGCCCGGTGAGTTTCTTCCGGGCCAAGCAGTTGCCCCCCGCGCACCGGGTCATTCGTCCGACCACCGCGGCAGAGGTCAGCCAGATGCTGGAGCGCGTGGTGCGCGAGGGCACTGCGACGGCCGCGGCGGTACCCGGGTATCGCGTGGCGGGCAAGACCGGAACGGCCCGCAAGTCGGGGGTCGGCGGCTACGCCGAACGTCGTTACCAGGCAGTGTTCGCGGGCTACGTGCCGGCCAGCCGGCCCCGACTGGTTGCGGTGGTGGTCATCGACGAACCCAGCGCGGGCGCCTACTACGGCGGCGCGGTCGCGGCACCCGTATTTTCGCGCGTCATGGCGGGCGCGCTGCGACTCATGGAAATCCCGCCAGACGATCTGCCGGAAGGCGCGGGCTTCGTCCATTCGGCCGGCGATGCGGAGGAGCTGGGATGAACCGGGCGGCTGCGGGGACCCCCTGGCTGTTGCAGGACCTGCTGGCGCCATGGCTGGCGGTGGACGCGTCCTGTGCCGGCTTGCCGATCCGCGGCCTCACCGCCGACTCACGCGCCGTGCGCCCGGGGGACCTGTTTCTCGCCTGCGCCGGCCGCGCCACGCATGGCATGGCCCACGCCGAGGCGGTGGTAGCGGCCGGCGCGGTGGCCATCGTCTACGATCCCGCGGCGTCGCTCGCCGCTCCCGTGCCTGCCGATGGGGCACCCCGGATTGCCCTTCCCGATCTGACGCGGCGGGCCGGCGATCTGGCGGCACGATTCTTCGGCGAGCCCTCGCAAGCCCTGCGAGTGATCGGGATCACCGGCACGAACGGCAAGACCAGTTGCGCCCATCTGCTGGCGCAGACGCTGGGCGATCCACCCGGAACGACCGCGGTGATGGGCACGCTGGGCAACGGATTCCCGGGCCGGCTGGTGCCCTCTTCGCACACGACGCTCGACGCCGTCCGGGTGCAGGCCTGGCTCGCGCGGCTGCGCGACGAGGGCGCGCGCACGGTGGCCATGGAGGTCTCCTCCCATGCGCTCGATCAGGGCCGGGTCGCCGCCGTGCGCTTCGATACGGCACTCTTCACCAACCTCACCCGCGACCACCTCGACTATCACCAGACCCAAGCCGCCTACGCGGCAGCCAAGCGGCGCCTGTTCGAGCGCCCCGAACTGCGTCTCGCCGTCCTGTGGGCCGAGGATGCCGCTGCGGCAGACATGGCGACCGCGCTGCCCGCTTCCTGTGCCACCGTCTGGGCGGCCTTTTCGCGCGCGGCGCTGCAGGGGCGGCGCGGCAAAGGTCTTTGGACTCGCGACGTGACGCCGGTGGCCGACGGGACGGCTTTGGCGCTGGAGGGCGACTGGGGGTCGGGCGTCCTGCATCTGCCGTTGCTCGGGCGTTTCAACGTCGCCAACGCGCTGCTGGTGCTCGGCGCCCTGCTCGGGGGTGGCATGCCCTGGGGCGAGGCGCTGGGCCGGCTGGCCAAGGTTGCGCCCGTGCCGGGGCGGATGCAGCGCCTCGGCAGCGATGCCGGTCCCAAGGCGGTCATCGACTACGCGCATAGCCCCGATGCCATCGCGCAAGCGATCCTCGCCTGCCGGGCTCATGGCGCGAAGCGGGTCGTCTGCGTCTTCGGCTGTGGCGGCGACCGCGACCGGGGCAAACGGCCGCTGATGGGCGCCGCAGCCGGCCGCCTGGCGGACGCCCTGGTGCTGACCGACGACAATCCGCGCAGCGAGGCGCCCGAGGCGATCATCGCCGCGATCCGCGCCGGGGTGCCGGGGGGCGTCCCCGTTCACGTCGAGCATGACCGACGCGCGGCGATCCGTGGCGCGCTCGCCGCCGCCACTCGGGATGATTGGGTGCTGGTCGCCGGCAAGGGACATGAAACCGGTCAGGTGTTTGCCGATCGGGAGGAGCCCTTTTCGGATCTGGCCGTGGTGCAGGACTGGCTGGGAGCTGCCGCATGATCCGGGGTGGTCTCGGCGCAGCGGCGCAACGGCTCGGCGGCCGCCTGCACGGCGCGGACGGCGCATTCGCCGGCGTCAGCATCGATACGCGGCGGCTGGAGCGAGGCGCGCTGTTCGTGGCCTGTGCCGGTAGCCAGGTGGACGGCCACGCCTTCCTCCCGCAGGCGCTCGAGCGCGGCGCCGCCGGCGCCATCGTGACCCGCTTCGATCCGGCTGTCGCACTGCCGCAACTGGTCGTGACCGATGCCCGCGCCGCACTGGTCGCACTGGCCGTCCACTGGCGCGGCGCCTTCCGTGGCCCCGTCGTGGCGCTGACCGGCAGCAATGGCAAGACCACGGTGAAGGAGATGATCGCCGCCATGCTCGGGACGCGGGGCGAGGTGTGGGCGACACCGGGCAACTACAACAACGAACTGGGTGTTCCCCTGAGCCTGCTGGGCCTCGATCCCGCGCGCCACGAGGCCGCGGTGTTCGAGTTGGGCGCCAATCATGCGGGCGAGATCGACCAGTTGACCCGGTGGGTTCGTCCGGATGTGGGGCTGATCACCCAGGCGGGTCGGGCGCATCTGGAAGGTTTCGGATCACTGGAAGGTGTGGCTCGGGCCAAAGGCGAACTCATCGCGGGCCTGGCGCCGGGCGCGGTGGCGGCAATCAACGCGGACGACGCCTTTGCGCCGTACTGGACGACGCTGGCGCCCGGGCGCGTCGTGCGGTTCGGGTTCGCGGTGCACGCCGAGGTGCGCACCGATCGCGACGCCTGCCGTGTTGCGCCGACCGACACCGGGATGGCGCAGCACTTCAGACTCATCACGCCGTCGGGTGAGGCGCAGGTGCAGCTCGGCTTTCTCGGGACGCACAACTTGCGCAACGCACTCGCCGCCGCCGCCGTGGGCGAGGCATTGGGCTGGTCCGTGGCCGAGATCGCCGCAGGACTGGGCATGGCGCGACCGGCGCCGGGCCGGCTGAACTGGCTGATCGGAACGGGCGGCGTCCGCGTCATCGACGACACCTACAACGCGAATCCGACGTCGATGGTCGCCGCGATCGACGTGCTGGCCGAGGTGCCGGGTGAGCGCTGGCTGGTGATCGGCGACATGGCCGAGCTCGGCGCCGAGGCGGCCGCCCTGCATGCCGAAACGGGCATACACGCCCGCGCGCAAGGGATCGACCGCCTGTATGCCTGGGGACCGCTCAGTGCGGCGGCGGTCGATGCATTCGGCGCCGGTGCCCGGCATTTTGCAGATCAGGGCGCACTGATCGACTGTCTTCTCGGCGATCTGGGCGGCTGCAAGGTCCCGCCCACGCTGCTCATCAAAGGATCGCGCCGCATGGCCATGGAACGGGTGGTTGCCACCCTGAAGCAGGAACACTGACGTGCTGTACTGGTTGACTCAGGAACTGGCGGCCTACCACAGCGGCTTCCACGCGTTCAGCTACATCACGCTGCGCGCGATCATGGGCATGCTCACCGCGCTGGGGCTGGGCCTGCTGCTCGGGCCGGTGCTCATCGCACATTTGGCGCAACGGCAACTCGGCCAGCAGATCCGCAGCGACGGTCCCCAGTCGCACCTGTCGAAGGCCGGCACGCCGACCATGGGCGGCGCGCTGATCCTGCTCTGCATCAGCCTGGGCACCCTGCTCTGGGCCGACCTCTCCAATCGCTACATCTGGGTGGTGCTGGTCACCACGCTGCTATTCGGTTTCGTCGGCTGGCTCGACGATTACCTCAAGATCTATCGGCGCTCGAGCAAGGGCCTCAGCGCACGCCAGAAATATCTGGGGCAGTCGATCATCGGTCTCGTGGCGGCGCTCACGCTCTATTTGACGGCCCGGGTACCGGCCGAGATCACGCTGATCGTGCCGTTTTTCAAGGACATCGCCTGGCTGATGGGCTGGGCCTTCGTGCCGTTTGCCTACTTCGTCATCGTCGGCACCAGCAATGCTGTCAACCTCACCGACGGGCTCGATGGCCTGGCCATCATGCCCACGGTGCTGGTCGCCGGCGGACTGGGCGTCTTCGCCTACGTCGCGGGCCACGTCCGCTTCGCGGCCTACCTCGGCGTGCCGCACATCCCGGGCGCGGGCGAGCTGCTCATTCTCTGCGCGTCGATCGGCGGCGCGGGGCTCGCCTTCCTGTGGTTCAACACCTATCCGGCGATGGTGTTCATGGGCGATATCGGCGCGCTCGCCCTCGGCGCGGCCCTGGGCACGGTGGCAGTGGCCGTCCGGCAGGAAATCGTGCTGGGCATCATGGGCGCCGTGTTCGTCGCCGAGACGGTGTCGGTGATGTTGCAGGTGGCTTCGTTCAAGCTCACCGGACGGCGCATCTTCCGCATGGCGCCGATCCATCACCACTTCGAACTGAAGGGCTGGCCCGAGCCGCGCGTGATCGTGCGCTTCTGGATCATCACCGTGATCCTGGTGCTGGTCGGCCTGTCCACCCTGAAGCTGCGGTGAGGAGGGCGAGATGACCACGCATGCAGCGCCATCCTCACTTCCCGAAACGGTCATCGTCGGCCTGGGCGCGACGGGCTTGTCGGTGGCCCGTCACCTGACGCGCATGGGGGAGGCGTTTCGGGTCGTCGACAGCCGAATCGCGCCGCCGAACGCAGCGGCGTTGCGCGAGATCTGCCCGGAAGCGCCGATCGATTGCGGGCCTTTTTCGTCAGCCAGCTTCACAGGTGCCCGACGCATCGTGCTCTCCCCGGGCGTCTCGCCGCAGGAGCCTGCGCTGGCTGCGGCCCGCGCCGGTGGCGCCATCGTGGAGAGCGATATCGCCCTTTTCGCGCGCGTGGCCCGTGCACCGATCGCGGCCATCACGGGTTCCAACGGCAAGAGCACGGTGACGGCATTGCTCGGCGAGATGGCCCGCGCCGCCGGCCTGCGGGTGGGCGTCGGCGGCAATCTGGGTACGCCGGCGCTCGACCTTCTGGGCGACGACGTCGCGCTCTACGTGCTGGAGTTGTCCAGTTTCCAGCTCGAAACCACCGAGGCGCTGAATGCCCGGGTGGCGGCCGTGCTGAATCTTTCGGAAGACCACATCGATCGTCACGGGTCGATGGCGGAGTACGCCGCCTGCAAGGCGCGCATCTTCCGCCATGCCCCCGATCATGCCAAGCCGGTGCGGGTGCTGAATGCCGAGGACGAGGCCGTGGCGGCCATGGCGGATCCGGAGGCGCCCACACGCTGGTTCGGGCTGGCCAGCGAGGCGCCCGGGCATTACCGCGTGGGCAAGCGGGCGGGGCAGCGCTGGCTGCTGGCGGGCGACGATCCGCTGCTGCCGGTGGCGGAACTGTCGCTCGTGGGCGAGCACCACCAGGCCAACGCCCTGGCGGCGTTGGCCATGGCCGATGCGCTGGGTTTGCCGCGCGGCGCGGCACTGGCGGCGTTGCGCGGATTCCGCGGGCTGCCCCACCGCACCCAGATGGTGGGCGAGTTCAGGGGGGTGCGCTACGTCGATGACTCCAAGGGCACCAACGTGGGCGCGACCGTGGCGGCGCTCAGGGGTGTCCCCGGTCCCTTGGTGCTGATCGCCGGCGGACAGGGCAAGGGGCAGGATTTCAAGGTGTTGCGGCCCTGGGTGGCGGGCAAGGTGCGGGCGGCGATCCTGATCGGACAGGACGCCGATGCGCTCGCGGCGGCGCTCCAGGGCGCTACCGAGCTGCTCCGCGCCGCGGACATGGTCGAGGCCGTGCGGCTGGCCACGCGCCAGGCACGCGCCGGCGACGCCGTGCTGCTGTCTCCGGCGTGCGCCAGCCTCGACATGTTCCGCGACTATCACCACCGGGGCGAGGTCTTTGCCGCGGCGGTGCGGGAGATTGGGGCATGAGCGCCACATCGGTATCGATTACGGCGACCCGCGCCCCCGGGCGCACGCTCCTCGCGCGTCTGGACAAGCCGCTCCTGCTGGCGGTGCTGGCGCTGTCGATGCTGGGGTTGATCATGGTGGCTTCCGCGTCCATGCCGCTGGCCGACCAGAACTTCGGCGACCCCTTGCGGTTCTTCCGCCGCCAGATGCTCTATGCCTTGCTCGGGCTGGCGCTGGCTGCGGTCGTCCTGCGCACGCCCCTGGCGCGCATCCAGCAGTTGAGCACGGTGTTCATGGCCGGTGCCTTTTTCCTGCTGTGCGTGGTGCTGGTTCCGGGCATCGGCAAGGAAGTGAACGGCAGCGCACGCTGGCTGGACCTGATCCTGATCCGGGTCCAGGTCTCGGAGCCGGCCCGGCTGGGCTTGCTCATCTACCTGGCCGACTTTCTCGTGCGCCGCCAGCTCGAGGTGCGGGACCGTCTGCTGGGCGTGGCCAAGGTCGGTCTACTGCTGATCGTCGCCGGTTTCCTGCTCCATGAAGAGCCCGACCTCGGCGCTGCGGTGGTGCTCGCGTTCTCGGCCATGGCGATGCTCTGGGTGGCCGGCGCGCCATTGCGCTATTTCGGCATCCTGCTGAGTCTGGCCGTCGGGCTGGTCTACCTGCTGATCCTCCTGCTGCCCTATCGCATGGCGCGCCTGACCGGCTTCATGAACCCCTGGGCCGACCCGTTCGGCAATGGTTTCCAGCTCACGCAGTCCTTGATGGCCATCGGCTCCGGGCATTGGTTCGGGCTGGGACTCGGCGGCAGCGTCGTGAAGATGTTCTATCTGCCGGAAGCCCATACCGACTTCCTCTTCGCCATTCTGGCCGAGGAACTGGGGCTGGTCGGCTCCCTGGCCGTGATTGCGCTCTACGCCGTGGTGTTCTGGCGCAGCCTGCGCATCGCCGACGTAGCGGCCCGGTCCGGGCGCTGGTTCGGGGCCTATCTCGCCATCGGTCTCAGCGTCTGGGTGGTCGGTCAGGCCTTCATCAACATCGGGGTCAACATGGGGATGCTGCCGACCAAGGGCCTGACCCTGCCTCTGATGAGCTACGGCGGCAGCAGCCTGCTGGTCATCAGCGTGCTCATCGCCCTGGTGCTGCGCGTCGGGATCGAGAACACAGAGCCGCCACCGCAGACCCGCTCGCGGGAGCGCAGCGCATGAGCGCGCGCGTACTCATCATGGCCGGCGGTACCGGCGGCCATGTGTTCCCGGCGCTGGCGGTGGCGCGCGCGCTGCGCGAGCGCGGCATCGCCGTCGCCTGGCTGGGTAGCCGCGGCGGCATGGAAGAGCGGGTGGTGCAGGCCGATGGCATCGACTTCCACGGCCTGCGCATCCGCGGCCTGCGGGGCAAGGGTGCGGCGGCATGGCTGCTGGCGCCACTGCGCCTGGCGGTGGCGCTCGGTGAGGCGCTCACCGTCATGATCCGGCTGCGGCCGCGCGTGGTCCTGGGGATGGGCGGATTTGCGGCCGGCCCCGGCGGTCTCGCGGGCTGGCTGTTGCGCCGTCCGCTCGTGATCCACGAACAGAACGCCGTGGCGGGCTGGACCAATCGGGCGCTGGCCCATCTGGCGCGCCGCACGCTGTGCGCCTATCCCGATGCGTTGCCGGCAGCCGAGCTCATCGGCAACCCCGTGCGGCCCGACATTGCGGCGCTGCCGCCACCCGATGCGCGACTGGCGGATCGGACGGGGCCGCAGCGGCTGCTGGTGCTGGGCGGCAGTCAGGGGGCGCGCGCGCTGAATCGGTGCCTGCCCGAGGCGCTGGCCCGCATGTCCGGCGCGGTGGCGGTCGAGGTGATCCACCAGACCGGCGTCACCGACGAGGCAGAGGTTCGCGCGGCCTATGCGCGGGCGGGCGTACCCGCGCAGGTGCACGCCTTCATCCAGGACATGGCGGCGGCCTACGCCTGGGCCGACCTGCTGGTGTGCCGCGCCGGCGCCCTGACCCTGGCGGAGGTGACGGCGGCCGGCGTGGGCGCCGTGCTGGTGCCCTATCCCCATGCGGTGGACGACCACCAGACCCGCAATGCCGCCTATCTGGTGGCGGCCGGCGCCGCCGTGCTGCAGCCTCAGGACACGATGACCGCCGCGGGTCTCGCGAAGATGCTCGCCGATTTGCTGGGCGACCGGACACGGTTGCACGAGATGGCCCGGCAGGCACGCGGCCTCGCCCGTCCGCAGGCGACGGCGGCGGTCGCGGCGGTGCTCTGCGCCGAAGGGGGCTTGCCATGAGCGGCATCCTGCCGGCGGCGCTGTTGCAACAGGCCTGGATGCGGCGGGTGCGGCGCATCCACTTCGTCGGCATGGGTGGGGTCGGCATGGCCGGCATCGCCGAGGTGTTGCTCAACCTGGGCTACCAGGTGTCGGGTTCGGACGTGCGCGACAACGCGGCGCTGCAGCGTCTGGCCGGACTGGGCGCCGTGGTCATGCTGGGGCATGGCGCCGAGCGCGTCGCAGGCGCGGACGTGGTGGTCGTCTCCAGCGCCATCGCCGCCGACAATCCCGAGGTGACGGCGGCGCGCGCGCAGGGGACGCCGGTGATCCCGCGCGCGCAGATGCTGGCGGAGCTGATGCGCTTTCGCTACGGCATCGCCGTGGCCGGCACCCACGGCAAGACCACCACCACCAGCCTCACCGCCAGCGTGCTGGCCGACGGCGGCCTGGACCCGACCTTCGTCATCGGCGGCCGGCTCAATCAGGCCGGCACCCATGCCCGGCTGGGCGCGGGGCCCTATCTGGTGGCCGAGGCGGACGAGAGCGACGCCTCTTTCATGCATCTGCAGCCGATGATCGCCGTGGTCACCAATGTCGACGCCGATCATCTCGACACCTATGGCGGCAGCTTCGACCGGCTGCGCCAGACCTTCCTGGAATTTCTGCACAACCTGCCGTTCTACGGGCTGGCGGTGATATGCGCGGACGATCCGGTGTTGGCGGCGATGCGCGCCGAGATCGGCCGGCCGGTGCTGAGCTACGGCTTTGCCGAGGACGCCGACGTGCGCGTGCTCGCGGCCGATCCCGCGGCCGGGCGCAATCACCTGCGGGTCCGCTTTGCCGATGGCAGCGAGCATGCGCTGACGCTCAACCTTCCGGGCCGGCACAACATCCGCAATGCGCTGGCCGCGCTGGCCGTGGGCCATGAACTCGGCGTGGCGCCCGAGGGCATGGCCCAGACGCTGGGGCAATTCCAGGGCATCGGCCGGCGTTTCCAGCGCTTTGGCGCGCTCGCGGCACCGGCGGGGACGGTGGAACTGGTCGACGACTACGGCCATCACCCGACCGAGCTCGAGGCCACCCTGGCCGCGGCGCGCGAGACCTGGCCGGAGGCGCGACTGGTGGTGGCGTTCCAACCCCACCGCTACAGCCGCACCCGGGATCTGCTGGAGGACTTCGCGCGGGTGCTGTCCGGGGCGGATGTGCTGCTGCTGACCGAGGTCTATGCGGCCGGCGAGGCGCCGATCACGCAGGCCGACGGCCGCGCCCTGGCGCGCGCGACCCGGGCCTGGGGCCGTCTCGAGCCCGTCTTCGTGCCGACCGTGGAGGCCTTGCCCGAGGCGCTGGAAGGATTGCTGCAGGCGGGTGATGTGTTGCTCACCCTGGGCGCGGGGGACATCGGCACGTTGCCGGCACGCTTGCGCCAGCGTTGGGAGGAAGGCGCATGAACGCCCTGCGCGTGGCGGTCCGCGGCACTTTGCGCTACCACGAACCCTTGGCGCCGCACACCAGTTGGCGGGTGGGCGGGCCGGCGGAGATCTTCTTCGAGCCGGCGGATGCAGACGATCTCGCGGCATTTCTGGCCGGGCTGCCGGCCGACATGCCGCTGTTCTGGATGGGGCTCGGCAGCAACCTGCTGGTGCGCGACGGCGGCATCGACGGCGTCGTCATCGCGACCCAGCGCGGCTTCGGCGCCCTGCAACGGCTGGCGTCCGGCGCGGTGCGCGCCGAGGCCGGTGTCCCCTGCGCCAAGCTGGCGCGACTGTGTGAACGCGAAGGCCTCGCGGGCGGCGCCTTTTTCGCCGGCATTCCGGGCACGCTGGGCGGCGCGCTGGCCATGAACGCGGGCGCGTTCGGGGGCGAGACCTGGGCGCAGGTGACGCGGGTCGAGGTGATGAACCGCGCCGGCGCGCGCTTCTGGCGGGAGGCCGATCTTTATGAGGTCGGCTATCGCCATGTGGTGGTACCGATCCCCGGCGAATGGTTCATCGCCGGAGAGTGGCGTTTCGCGCCGGCGGAGGAGCGCGCATCGGCGGGTCCGTCGCGGGTCCGGGAACTGCTGGCGCGGCGTGCCGAGACCCAGCCTCTGGGGCTGCCGAGCTGCGGCTCGGTGTTCCGCAATCCGCCCGGCGATCATGCCGCGCGCCTGATCGAGGCGGTCGGTCTGAAAGGCGCGCGCAGCGGCGATGCGGAAATCTCCACCAAGCACGCCAACTTCATCATCAACCGCGGGCAGGCCCGCTCGGCCGACATCGAAGCCCTGATCCAGCGGGCTCAGGCGGAGGTCTGGGATCGCTTCGGCATCGAGCTGGTGCCTGAAGTGCGCATCGTGGGGAGGGCGGCATGACGGCGCGCCGCGTACCGGATCCGGCGGCGTTCGGCCGGGTGGCCGTGTTGCTGGGCGGGCGCTCCGGTGAGCGCGAGATTTCCCTGCGCAGCGGTCAGGCCGTGTTCGAGTCGCTGCTGCGCCTGGGGGTGGACGCCGTGGCCGTCGATGTCGGGCCGGATTTCGTCGGCCGACTGCCGACGCTGTCCTGCAACCGGGCTTTCATCGCGCTGCATGGCCGTGGCGGCGAGGACGGCGTGATCCAGGGCGCGCTGGAACTGGCCGGCATTCCCTACACCGGCAGCGGTGTCACGGCCTGCGCGCTCAGCATGGACAAGCGCCTGACCAAGCAGATCTGGCAGGCCCAGGGCTTGCCGACGCCGCCCTACCGGGTGTTGTCGGACGAGGCCGATGCCCGGCAGGCGGTCGATCGGTTGGGATTGCCGCTGATCGTCAAGCCGGCGCGCGAAGGTTCCAGTCTCGGCATGAGCAAGGTGAGCCTGCCCGAGGAGATGGTCCCGGCGTTTCGCCAGGCGCGCGAGTGGGACGATCGCGTGCTGGCCGAACGCTGGATCACCGGGGGCGAGTACACGGTCGCGATCCTGGGCGAGGCCGCGCTGCCCGCGATCCGGCTCGAAACGCCCCATGTTTTCTATGACTTCGACGCCAAGTATCGCGCCGACAGCACGCGCTACCACTGCCCCAGCGGGCTGGATCCGGCCGGCGAAGCGGCGCTCGGCGCGCTGGCGCTCACCGCCTTTCGCGCGCTGGATGCCCACGGCTGGGGACGGGTGGACTTCATGCTGGATGCGTCCGGCGCGCCCTGGCTGCTGGAACTGAACAGCGTGCCGGGGATGACCGATCACAGTCTGGTGCCGATGGCTGCGCGCGCGGCCGGGCTGTCCTTCGACGATCTGGTCTGGCGGATATTGGAAACCAGTCTGGAGCCGCGGTCGTGAGAGCGATACCGCCGCCGGATCGTCGGTATCCCGCCAACCGGTCGCGGCGTCGACCGGTGAGCCGCGCCGCGCCGCCGGTCCGGGCGCCGCGCTTCACGCTGTCCCCGGCGCTGCGCCGCTGGCTGGGTCGCGTATTCGGCGTGGCGCTGGTGGCTTGCGCCGCAGGCGGGCTGGCTTGGCAGGCGCAGGCGCAAGGCTGGTTTGCCCTCAAGCGTGTGCTGGTCGAGGCGCCCTACCGCCAGGTGCCTCAGGAGGCCATTGAGCAGGCGGTGCGTCGCCATCGGGCGGCGAACCTGTGGCAGGTGGATCTCGATGCCCTGCTCGCGGATCTGCGCTCGCTCGACTGGGTCGAGCGGGCTCAGGTGGCGCGGCGCTGGCCGGATGCGCTGGTGGTGCGCCTCTGGGAATACCGCCCGGTGGCGCGCTGGGGAGAGGTGGGCCTGCTCGATGCGCGTGGTGTGCGCTTCCAGGTCGAATCGGGCGAGATCGATCTGCCCTTGCTGAACGGGCCGGAAGGATCGGAGCGCCGCGTGCTGGACGTCTATCGTCTGTACCAGTCGCAGCTCACCCCGCTGGATCTCCATCTGCGGCAACTCGTGGTCGACCACCGCGGCAGCTGGCGGATCACCCTCGCGCAGGGCGTCGAGGTGCGGCTCGGCCCGGGCAATCCGCAAACCAGCTTCAAGCGCTTCGTCGATCAGGTGCTGCCGCGTGTGCGTCCGGCATTGGCGGATCTCGCCTACGTCGACATGCGCTACCCCAACGGCTTTTCGATCAAACCCAAGGAGCGCCCGGATGCGGGGCGTGCAGAAGGATGAGCACATGACCAAGCGACAGGAAAGCAACCTCATCGTCGGCCTGGACATTGGCACCTCCAAGGTGGTGTGCATCGTGGGGGAGGTCAGCGCGGGCGGGCGGATCGAGATCATCGGCCTGGGCAGTCAGCCCTCGCGCGGCATCAAGAAGGGCGTCGTGGTCAACATCGAGTCGACCGTGCAATCCATCCGGCGCGCCGTGGATGAAGCCGAGCTGATGGCCGACTGCGAGATCCGCTCGGTCTATGTCGGCATTGCCGGCAGCCACGTCCGCAGCCTGAATTCGCACGGCATCGTGGCCATTCGCGACCGCGAGGTGCGCGAGGAGGACGTGGAGCGCGTCGTCGATGCGGCGCGTGCGGTGGCCATCCCGGCCGACCAGCGCATCCTGCACACGCTCCCGCAGGAATTCATCATCGATGAGCAGGACGGCATCCGCGAGCCGGTCGGGATGTCCGGTGTGCGCCTGGAAGCCAAGGTCCACATCGTCACCGGATCCTCCAGCGCCGCCCAGAACATCGTCAAATGCGTGGAGCGCTGCGGCCTGCACGTGCAGGACATCATCCTCGAACAGCTCGCCTCCAGCCACGCCGTGCTGACCCCGGACGAAAAGGATCTGGGCGTGTGTCTGGTCGACATCGGCGGCGGCACCACCGACATCGCCGTCTTCACCGAAGGCGCCATCCGGCACACGGCGGTGATCCCCATCGCCGGCGATCAGGTCACCAACGACATCGCCGTGGCCCTGCGGACGCCCACCCATCATGCCGAGGAAATCAAGCTGCGCTTCGGTTGCGCGCTGCCGCAGCTGGTGTCCGGCGAGGAGAGCGTCGAGGTGCCCAGCGTCGGTGACCGGCCGCCACGGCGGCTGGCGCGCCAGGTGCTGGCCGAGGTGGTCGAGCCGCGTTTCGAGGAACTGTTCAACCTGGTGCAGGCCGAGGTCCGGCGCGCGGGTCTGGAGGATCTGATGGCCGCCGGCGTGGTGCTGACCGGCGGCAGCGCCCGCATGGAAGGCGTCGCCGAGCTGGCCGAAGAGGTGTTTCACGCCCAGGTGCGGATCGGCAAGCCGGATCATCTGGCCGGCATGGCCGACGTGGTGCGCAACCCGACGTATGCCACGGGTGTCGGCCTACTGATGTATGGCGCGGACCGGATGAACGGTTCGGTCGCGCCCCCGGCAGGCTCGATGCTCAGCCTGTGGGATCGCATGAAGTCCTGGTTTCAGCGCAATTTCTGAAGGGCAGAGATTGCCGGTGTTCACGCAAGGCGCCGCGCGGCGCAACAAGGAGTAAGGCCATGTTCGAAATCGTTGACAATGTGACGGAGAATGCAGTGATCAAGGTCATCGGCGTCGGGGGCGGTGGCGGCAATGCCGTGGCCAACATGGTGCGGGCCGGGATCGACAGCGTGGAGTTCATCGCCGCCAACACCGATGCGCAGGTGCTGGCCGCAACGGGTGCCCGCACCCAGTTGCAACTGGGTGCCACCATCACCAAGGGACTGGGCGCCGGCGCCAATCCGGATGTCGGTCGCCAGGCCGCCATGGAAGACCGTGAACGCGTGCAGGAGGTGATCCGCGGCGCCGACATGCTGTTCATCACCGCCGGCATGGGCGGCGGGACCGGCACCGGGGCGGCGCCCGTGGTGGCCCAGATCGCCCGCGAAATGGGGATCCTCACGGTGGCCGTGGTGACCCGGCCGTTCTCCTTCGAAGGCAACAAGCGCATGACGGTCGCCCGCGACGGCATCGCCGAGCTCGCCAAGCACGTCGATTCCCTGATCACCGTCCCCAACGAGCGCCTGCTGGCGGTGCTGGGCAAGAAGATCGCGCTGGTCGAAGCCTTCAAGGCGGCCGACGATGTCCTGCGCAATGCCGTTTCGGGCATCGCCGATCTGATCACGCGGCCCGGCCTCATCAACGTCGATTTCGCCGACGTCCGCACGGTCATGGCCGAGATGGGCGTGGCCATGATGGGCTCGGGCACGGCCAGTGGCGACGACCGGGCCCGCGCCGCGGCCGAGAAGGCGGTGCGCAGCCCGCTGCTGGATGACGTGGATCTGGCCGGCGCACGCGGCATTCTGGTGAACGTCACCGGCGGCCCCAAGCTGTCGATCGGCGAATTCCAGGAAGTCGGCGAAACGGTGCGGGAATTTGCGTCCGACGAGGCCACGGTGGTCGTGGGGACGGTGATCGATCCGGAGATGGACGAGGAAATCCGCGTCACCGTGGTGGCGACCGGTCTCGACCGGCCCGCCGCACGGCACGAAGAGCCACCGGTGCGGCTGGTGCAGCGCAATCCTTCGGGCGAGATCAACTACAGCGAACTGGAGCGGCCCGCCATCAGCCGTCGGCGCGTGGTCCAGGAGCGGTCGGCGCGCGGTGGCGAGGGCGACATGGACTATCTGGATGTGCCGGCGTTCCTGCGTCGCCAGGCGGATTGACGATCCGCCCACGGTGATCCGGGTCATGGTGTTCGGGTATACTCGGCCAGCTTGGCGGTCCGGCGCGAGGTGCTTTCCTCGCGCGGCTGCCGCTCGCCGGTCGGGTGAACGGCGGGTGCGACGGTAGGTAACAGCATGCTCAAGCAGCGAACATTGAAGAACACCATCCGGGCGACCGGCGTCGGCCTGCACTCGGGGCAGAAGGTTTTCATGACCCTGCGACCGGCGCCGCCGAATGCCGGCATCACGTTCTGCCGCGTCGATCTGCCGGGCTGTCCGAGCCTGCGGGCGCGTCCGGAGGCAGTGGGAGACACCCGTCTGTCGACCACGCTGGTGCAGGGCGGCGTCCGCGTGGCCACGGTGGAGCACCTGCTGTCGGCCTTGGCGGGGCTGGGCATCGACAACGCCTTCGTCGACCTCAGCGCCCCCGAGGTGCCGATCATGGACGGCAGCGCGGGACCGTTCGTGTTTCTGATCCAGTCCGCCGGAATCGAGGAACAGAACGCGCCCAAGCGCTTCATCCGCATCAAGAAAACCGTGCTCGTCGAGGAAGACGGCAAGTGGGCCCGCTTCGACCCCTACGAGGGTTTCAAGGTCGGGTTCACCATCGAGTTCAGCCATCCGGCCTTCAAGCAGCACACCAAGCACGCGGAAGTCGACTTTTCGACCACCTCCTTCGTCAAGGAGATCAGCCGCGCGCGCACCTTCGGCTTCATGCGTGACATCGAAACCCTGCGCCAGCACAACCTCGCCCTGGGCGGCAGTCTCGACAATGCCGTCGTGCTCGACGATTACCGCGTGCTGAACGAGGACGGGCTGCGCTACGAAAACGAGTTCGTCAAGCACAAGATCCTGGATGCCATCGGGGATCTCTACCTGTTGGGCGAAGGCCTGATCGGCGCATTCACCGGCTACAAGTCCGGTCACGGTCTCAACAACGCCCTGCTCCGCGCATTGCTGGCCCAGCCCGACGCGTGGGAGCGCACGTCTTTCGCCCGACCGGACGAGGCGCCGCTGCGCTACGCCCCCACCCTGGCGGCCGCATCCTAGGATTTGCTGCGGGCAGCCAGCCGGTACAGCGCGCCGGCGAGGGCCTCGTCCGGCGTCCGGGCGGCCAATGCCAGCATGGCGTCGCCGGTCTCCGTGGGGGGAGGGCATGCGGGTCTGCGCCGCGGCGGTGCGGGCGGCGTGCGGGGCGGCATGACCACCACATCGATGCGCGTCACCGCGAGCCCGAGATCGACCAGACGCGGCAACAGGGCGGGCGCGAGGTAGCGCAGCCGGCTGGCCCAGGCGGCGCTGTCCGCCGCCAGGACGGCCGTGTTGCCCCGCAGGTTGGCGAGCACGCAGTGTCGGTCCAGCGGTTCGGGCAGATGGGCCCGCAGACGTTCGTCGTACTGCGCCAGCAGGGTGGCGCGCGCGATGAGGGTGGCCGATTCGCTGCGGCCACCCAGATGCCGGATCAGGCGTTGTGGACCGGTCGGCACGCGGCGTCCTCGCAATCAAAGCCGTATGCTCGCGCATGCCGGCCGTCACCGGCAAGCGACCCGCGGCGATCCGGGCCGCTCCCCCCGATCCCAGACCGTTGACCGGTACGCCCCACGCGCATAAGGTGTAGTCCCCTTGTGCCCGTCGCGCCTCCCGGTTCGGCGCATCCACCACCATAGTCACTCGCGATGCTTGCAAACCCACTCAAACTGATCTTCGGCAGCAGCCACCAGCGCAATGTGAACCGGCTCGCGAAGGTGGTCCATAAAATCAACGGATTGGAAGATTCCACCGCCGCCTTGCCGGACGCCCGGCTGGGTGCCCGGACGGCTGAGTTCCGGGCCCGTCTGGCGAAGGGAGAGGCGCTCGACAGCTTGCTTCCGGAAGCCTTTGCCGTGGTGCGCGAAGCCGGCAAACGGGTGATGAACATGCGCCACTACGACGTCCAGATGATGGGCGGCATGGTGCTGCATCAGGGCAAGATCGCGGAAATGCGCACCGGCGAGGGCAAGACGCTGGTGGGGACACTGGCCGTCTACCTCAACGCACTCCCCGGCAAGGGCGTGCACGTGGTGACGGTGAACGACTATCTCGCCAGCCGCGACGCCGCCTGGATGAAGCCCCTCTATGAATATCTGGGGCTGACGGTGGGGGTGATCGGGGCAGGGCAGACGCCGGATGAGAAACGCGCCGCCTATGCCGCGGACATCACCTATGGCACCAACAACGAATTCGGCTTCGATTATCTGCGCGACAACATGGCCTTCCGCCCGGAAGAGCGCGTCCAGCGCCCGCTGCATTACGCCATCATCGACGAGGTGGATTCCATCCTCATCGACGAGGCGCGCACGCCGCTGATCATCTCCGGCGCCACCGACGACAGCACGGAGCTCTACGAGCGGATCGACAAGCTCGTGCCGCGGCTGGTGCGCCAGAAGGAAGAGGACGGCCCCGGCGATTTTTCGGTGGATGAAAAGGCGCGGCAGGTACACCTCACCGAGGACGGCCATCAGCACATCGAGGAGATGTTGACCGAGGCGGGGCTCCTGGAGCCGGGCGAAAGCCTCTATGACGCGGCCAACATCGCCCTCATGCACCACGTCAATGCGGCCTTGCGTGCGCACCAGCTGTTCCAGCGCAACGTCCACTACATCATCCAGGGCGGCAAGATCGTCATCGTCGATGAGTTCACCGGCCGCACCATGCCCGGCCGGCGCTGGTCGGACGGCTTGCATCAGGCCATCGAGGCCAAGGAAGGCGTGGACATCCAGGCCGAGAACCACACGCTGGCCTCGATCACCTTCCAGAACTATTTCCGGCTCTACGAAAAGCTCGGCGGCATGACCGGCACGGCCGACACCGAAGCCTTCGAATTCCATCAGATCTACGGTCTCGATGTGGTGGTGATTCCCACCAACCGGCCGATGGTGCGCAAGGATCTGCCCGATCAGGTCTTCCTGACCCGCCCCGAGAAATACCAGGCCATCGTCGCGGATGTGAAGGATTGCCGGGCGCGGCGCCAGCCGGTGCTGGTGGGCACGGCCTCGATCGAGGCCTCCGAAGTGCTGTCCGCGCTGCTCACCAAGGACGGCATCGAGCACGAGGTGCTCAACGCCAAGCAGCACGCGCGCGAAGCCGAGATCGTGGCCCAGGCCGGTCGCCCCGGCGCCGTGACCATCGCCACCAACATGGCCGGGCGCGGCACCGACATCATCCTGGGCGGCAACCCCGAACTGGCACGTCGCGAGCTGGGCGAGGAGGCGACTCCCGAGCAACTCGCTGCGATCGACGCGGCCTGGCGGCAGGCGCATGAGGCGGTGCTGGCGGCGGGCGGACTGCACATCGTCGGCAGCGAACGCCACGAGTCGCGCCGCATCGACAACCAGTTGCGCGGCCGCGCGGGGCGCCAGGGCGACCCGGGTTCCAGCCGCTTCTATCTCTCCTTCGAAGACGATTTGCTGCGCATCTTCGGTTCCGAGCGATTGTCCGGCCTGATGCAGCGTCTCGGCATGACCGAAGGCGAGGCCATGGAGCATCCCTGGGTGACGCGCGCCATCGAAAACGCCCAGCGCAAGGTGGAAGGCCACAACTTCGACATCCGCAAGCAGTTGCTGGAATACGACGATGTGGCCAACGAACAGCGCCGGGTCATCTATCAGCAGCGCAACGAGCTTCTGGCGCAGGGCGACGTGGCGGAAACCATCGCGCGGATCCGCGAGGATGTGGTGCGGCAGATCACCTTCCGCTTTCTGCCGCCCGATGCGCTCGAGGATCTCTGGGATCCGCCCGGGCTGGACGCCGTCTTCCGGCAGGAACTGGGCGTGGATCTGGGGATTGCCCGCTGGATCGAGAGCGATCGCCAGGTCGAGCCGGCCGCGGTGGCGCAACGGATCCACGAACGGCTGCTGCAAACCTATCGCGCGACCGAGAGCCAGATCGGCTCCCAGGCGCTGCGTCACGTCGAGCGCTCGGTCATGCTGCGGGTGATCGACCAGCACTGGCGCGACCATCTGGCCAACATGGACTATCTGCGCCAGGGCATCCACCTGCGCGGCTATGCCCAGAAGAACCCGCGCCAGGAATACAAGCGCGAAGCCTTCGAGATGTTTTCGCAGATGCTGGAGGCCATCAAGCAGGAAACGCTGTTCACCCTGCACAAGCTCCAGTTCCAGCCGGACGAGGCGCCGATGCGGCCCGAACCGGCGCCGATCCGCATGCAGTTCGAGCATGCCGCCGCCAGCGCCCTGGCCGACGGCGAGGCGCCGGACGCGCAGGAACCCGGCCCGGGGTCGCAGACGCCCGTGCGCGTCGATCGCAAGGTGGGGCGCAACGAGCCCTGTCCCTGCGGTTCCGGCAAGAAATTCAAGCACTGCCATGGGCGGCTGGATTGAGCCATGGCGGCTGGAACCATCCCTTTCGAGCCGATGCCCCCGCTGCGCGGCCTCCGCGTGGGCACGGTCATGGCCGGCATCCGCAAGGCGGACCGCCGTGATCTGGTGGTATTCGCGCTCGGTCCGGACGCCACGACGGCCGCGGTTTTCACCCGCAACGCCTTCTGTGCGGCGCCGGTGATCCTCGCGCGGGCCCACCTCCAGCGGACGCGCCCGCGCGCGCTGCTGATCAACACGGGCAACGCCAACGCCGGCACGGGCGCGGCGGGTGAGGCGGCGGCGCGCGCCTGCTGCGCTGCGCTGGCCGAACGGCTCGGCTGTGCGCCCGAGGCCGTGCTGCCGTTTTCTACCGGCGTCATCGGCGAGCCCTTGCCGGTCGATCGCCTGACGGCGGCGCTGCCGGCAGCCGTGGCGGCGCTTGCCCCCGACGGCTGGGCCGACGCCGCCTGGGGCATCATGACCACCGACACCCAGCCCAAGGCGGTCAGCCGCGCCTTCGCGCGGGACGGGCAGACGGTCACGGTGAACGGCATCGCCAAGGGCGCCGGCATGATCCGCCCCGACATGGCCACCATGCTGGCCTTCGTCGCGGTCGACGCGGTCATCGACGCGGCCGACCTGCAGAGCGCCCTCGAGGGTGCGGCGGCCGGCAGCTTCAACCGCATCACCGTCGATGGCGACACCTCCACCAACGACGCCTGCTGCCTCATCGCCACCGGCGACGGTCCGCGCCTCACCCCGGCCGATCCCGCCTGGCCCGCGTTCCAGGCCGCGCTGGACGAGGTCTGCCGGCAACTGGCCCAGGCCATCGTGCGCGACGGCGAGGGCGCCACCAAGTTCATCACCGTGGCGGTCGAGCAGGCGCGCGATGCCGCCGAGGCGCGGCAGGTGGCCGATGCCATTGCCCACTCACCGCTGGTCAAGACGGCGTTCTTCGCCAGCGATCCCAACTGGGGACGCATCCTGGCCGCGGTCGGTCGGGCCGGCCTGAGCGAGCTGGCGCTGGAGCGCGTGGCGATCGATCTGGACGAGGTCGGTGTGGTGCGCGGCGGCGGGCTCGATCCGGCCTATCGCGAGACCGACGGCCAGCGGGTCATGGCGCGCACCGACATCACGATCGCGGTGCGCCTGGGTCGGGGCGAGGCCGCGGTGCGCATCTGGACCTGCGATCTCGGCCACGACTACGTGCGCATCAACGCGGAATACCGCACCTGAAGTGATCGCCGATCCCGCGCCGGTTCGCGTCGCCGTCGGTTTCCTCACCGATGCGGCCGGGCGCGTGCTGGTGGCGCGTCGTGCCAGCGGAAAGCCATGGGCCGGCTACTGGGAGTTCCCCGGCGGCAAGCAGGAAGCCGGGGAAAGCCGCTTGCAGGCGCTGCGCCGCGAACTGCGCGAAGAACTCGGCATCGAAGTCTCCGGCGCCACCCCCCTGATCCGACTCCCGCCGGAGCCGGATGCCGCGCTACCGGTCGTGCTGGATGTCTGGCGCGTCACCGCTTATGGCGGGACACCCGCGGGCTGCGAAGGGCAAACCGTGGCCTGGGTCACGCCCGATGAGCTGGACCGATTGCCCATGCCGCCGGCCAACCGTATCATCCGTCGCGCCGGTCGCCTGCCGGATCGATACCTCGTGACCCCACCGGACCCGATGCCCTTGACGCGCCTGATCGAGAACCTGCGCTGCGCGATCCGAGCCGGAATTCGGCTGATCCAGGTGCGGCGGCCCGACGCCACGAAGGCCGAACTCGCGGCCGTGGCCGCAGCGCTCCGGCCCGACCGCGCCGCCGGGGATGTGCTGTTGCTGCTGAACGGCGCACCCGGGGACGCGCACGCGCTGGGCTATGACGGCGTCCACCTCAACGGCGCCCGTCTGGCGAGTCTGGCGGCGCGGCCGGATCGATTGGCATGGATCGGCGCCTCCTGCCATGACGCGACCGACCTGGCACGGGCGCGTGCCTTGGCACTGGATTTCGCCGTGCTTTCGCCGGTACGGGCGACACCGGGACACGCGCGGGTGGCGCCCCTGGGTTGGCGACGCTGGGCACGGCAGGTGCGGGCCGCCGGTCTGCCGGTCTACGCCCTCGGCGGCATGGCCGGCGCTGACCGGGATCGCGCGCGGCGGCTGGGCGGACAGGGCATCGCCGCCATCCGCGGCTTGTGGCCCGCATGCGCCTGAGCCGCGCGCCGATCCGGCGTGACGGCCCGGCGTCGTCGCCCCTCGCCCCGATGCGGTCGCAATGACGGCCGACGGCCCGGATTTCAAGCGCGGGCTGGCGCGCTGGCGGACGCCGCTGCTGCTGATCGTCGTGGCGCTCATCGGTGCGGCGGTGCTGGGCGGATTGCGGCATCTGGTTCAGAGCCTGGATTACGACGCCTTGATGCGCGCCATGGCCACGACGCCCATCGATCGGGTCGCGCTCGCCGTCCTGGCGACGATGCTGAGCTATCTCGCCCTGACGGGCTATGACTTCTCCGCCCTGCGCTATCTCGGGATCCGCCTGCGTCCCGCCACGACCGTCCTGACCGCCTTCATGGCCTATGCGGTCGGCAATTCCGTCGGGCTCGGCGTCATGACGGGCGGCGCCGTGCGCATGCGCCTCTACACCGCTGCCGGCCTCGATACCGGTCAGATCTTTCGCATCATCGGCTTCAACGCGGGCGCCTTCGGGCTCGGCGTCACGGTTTTCGGGGCCGCGGGCATGCTGGTGGGCGCCGACCAGGTCACCAGCCTCCTGCCGCTGCCGGCGGCGCTGCTGCGGGGCGCGGCCGGCATGACCCTCCTGGCCGTTGCCGCGCTCATCGGCCTGTCGGCATGGCGTGGCCAGGTGCGCCTGTTCGGGCGCAGCTTGGAGTTGCCCTCGGCCGGGCTGCTGACGCAGCAAATCCTGATTTCGGTGTTCGATCTCGCCGCCTGCGCTGCGGCGCTGTGGTTTCTGATGCCCGACACCGACGTGTCGTTCGCCGGCTTTCTGGTCTATTTTGCGATTGCCATCAGTCTGGGCGTCCTCAGCCACGTCCCGGGCGGCCTCGGCGTTTTCGAGGCGGTGATGCTGCTGGCCTATGGAGCCCGGGCCGACACCGAATCCATACTCGGCGCCCTGATCCTGTTTCGCGGCGTCTATTTCCTGCTGCCGCTCGCCGTGGCAACCCTGCTGCTGGCCGACCACGAGTGGCATCGTGCCACCGACACCCCGGTGGGTCGGGCTGCGGCGCGCACCTCCCCGGTCCTGCTGGCGATCCTCGTCTTCATCGCCGGCATCTGGTTGCTGGCATCGGGCGCGACGCCGACCACGGCGGCCGCGACGGACATCCTGACGCTGCATGTCCCGCTGGCCGTGGTCGAGATTGCCCACCTGCTCGGCGGCGTGGCGGGTCTGGCCCTGCTCTTCGTCGCGCGAGGCCTGTTGCATCGCCTGGATGCCGCGTGGTGGGCGGCGGTGGTGCTGACCCTGGCTGCGGCCGTGCTCGCGCTCCCCAAGGGCATCGCCTGGACCGAGGCGGCCGGTCTTTCGATCCTTGGCATGTTTCTTTGGGTGTTCCGCGCGGAATTCAACCGCCGGTCCACCTTGCGGATGCAGGTGTTCGAGACCGAATGGCTGATCGCCGTCGGCCTGGTCGTCGCGGCCATGATCTGGCTGCTGTTCCTGAGTTATCGCGACGTCGAATACCGCCACGACCTGTGGTGGCAGTTTGCCTTCGATGCCCATGTGTCACGTTCGCTGCGTGCCATCACGCTGACCGCCTTTCTGGCCGTCGCCATCGGCCTGTGGCAGCTGTTGCGACCTGCCGGCATCGACGCGCTTGCGCCGACCGAGGCGGATCTGGTCCGCGCCGCCGACATCGTGCGGCGTCAGCCGTCCGCCGATGCGGCCCTGGTGCTCATGGGCGACAAATCGCTCCTCTTTTCGGATGACGGGGAGGCGTTCGTGATGTACGGCCAGAGCGGCCGCTACTGGGTCGCCTTGGGCGATCCGGCGGGCCGTCCGGACAGCGCGCCGAATCTGGTCTGGCGTTTCGTGGAACTAGCCACGGCCCACGGTGGCCGCGCCGTCTTCTATCAGGTGACGCCAGCAGCCTTGCCGTGGTATCTGGACGCCGGGTTGCGTGTCTACAAGCTTGGCGAGTCTGCGCATGTCCCGCTCCCCGCCTTCGACTTGAAAGGCCCGGCACGGGCGCCGCTGCGCCATGCCTACAGTCGTGCCCAGCGCGAAGGCCTGACGCTGGAGATCCTGCCCCCAGAAGCCGTGGGCGCCGTGATCGACGCCTTGCGGGGGATCTCCGATGCCTGGCTCACGAGCCGCAACGCGCGCGAAAAACGCTTCTCGCTCGGGGCGTTCGATGCCGGATACCTCGAGCGCCTGCCCGTGGCTCTGGTGCGCCAGCACGGCGCCATCGTTGCGTTCGCCAATCTGCTGACCACGGATGTGGGCGAGGAGGTCCGCGTCGATCTGATGCGCTACCTGCCCACCGCCCCGCCGAGCACCATGGACTACCTGTTGATCGAACTCATGCTGCGCTACCGGGCGGCCGGCGTGGCGCGCTTCGGGCTCGGCATGGCGCCGCTCGCCGGCATGGCGCAGCACGAGCGCGCACCGACCTGGCAGCAGGTCGGTCGGCTGTTTTACGAGCGCGGCGAGCGCTACTACAACTTCCAGGGCGTGCGCCGTTTCAAGGAAAAGTTCGCGCCGGTCTGGGAGCCACGCTACCTCGCGGCCCCGGGCGGCATGGCCCCGCTGCTGGCGCTGGCGGAAGTGACGACGCTGATCGGCGGGGGCTTGCGGGGCGTGGTGGCGAAGTGAAGCGAGCGGCGCTGCTGCTGTTGTTGCTGGTTCTCGCCGGCTGCCAACGCGGCGATTCCCCCTTTGGCAACGGGCGCTTCGATCGGGTCTGGGTCGACCTGCCGGCGGGCGACACCCGCCAGGTGGTGTTGTGGCTGATGCCCGGGCACAGCCGAACCGCGATCGATCGGCGTCTCAGCGCGGTGCTGACGCGCGAGGGTGCCCTGGTGATCAGTGTCAGCGCGCCCGGGCTGCTCGCGCGCATGGCCGCGGAAGATGGCGATTGCAGCCTGCCCGCCGGCGATCTCGACAACCTGGCCCATGAGGTCGAAGCGCAGCTGGGCTTGGAACGCTATCTGCCGCCGGTGCTGGCCGGACGCGGGGTCGGCGCAGCGCTGGTGTACGCCGCGCTGGCGCAGGCGCCGCTGGACGGCTTCGCCGGCGGTGTGTCGGTCGATTTCACGCCCGCCCTCCCGAGCGCGATTCCGCTCTGTCCCGGGCGCGGCCTGGCCAGCGCTTTCGCGGCTGCGGACGGCCTCAGCACCGTGGCGCCGGCGGCGCTCCCCGTGGCGCCCTGGATGGTCGTGGCGACGGGCGGACCGCAGGCGGTGGCGGATGCCTTCGTCCGCAAGGTGCCGGGCGCCGAGGCCGTGGCCGTGACCGGCATCCCGGCACCCGGCATCACGGTGCCGGGCGCCGACGCGCTGCGCGCCGCCTATCGCCAGTTGACGCGTCGATGGCCCGCGCAACCGGCCGTGCCCCGGCTGAGCGGCGACCGCCTGCCCTTGATCGAAGTCCCGGCCCGAGGCGCCGAGGCGCCCGTCTGGGCGCTCGTGCTGAGCGGCGACGGCGGCTGGGCAGGCTTGGGGCGCGATCTGGGCAGCGCGCTGGCGGCGCAGGGCGTGGCGGTCGTGGGCTTCGATTCGCTGCGCTATTTCTGGGGACGACGCAGCCCCGAGGGTCTGGCTGCGGACCTCCAGCGTATCCTGAACCGGTATCAGGCCCGCTGGCCGGACAAAAAGCCGATCCTGATCGGCTACTCGCAGGGTGCGAACGTCCTGCCCTTCGCCTACAACCGACTGCCGGCCGAGTGGCAGGCGCGCGTAAAAAGGCTCGTCTTGCTCGGGCCCGGCGAGCGGGCGGCCTTCACCTTTCAGGTCAGCCAGTGGTGGCGCAGCGATACGGGCGACGAGGACGTCCTGCCCGAGGCAAGCCGGCTGCCCGCGGAGCGCACGCTGTGCGTCTACGGGCGGGACGAGGCGAGCGCGTCCATCTGTCCGCAGCTAGACGATCGGCTGCCGGTGATCACGCTGCCCGGCGGGCACCATTTCGACGGCGACATGGCGCATCTGGCGCGGCTGGCCCTGGAAATGCCCGCCGCGGCGCACTGAGCGACGGGCGCTGCAGGACCCGCTCCACCGCTGACCGATCAGCCTACCGGCTCGGCGTAGAGGTCGTGCTCGTCGGCGTCCGTCACCACGACGCGCAGCGTGTCTCCGGGTTTGGCGTCCGGCGCGCCGTCGAGGTAGATCACCCCGTCGATTTCGGGGGCCTCGCCGGCGCTGCGCGCGATCGGGCCGTCCGCGTCCACCGCATCGACCAGCACGTCCAGCGTGCGCCCGATCTTCTGCTGCAGACGCGCCGCACTGATGGCCGCCTGGTGGGCCATCAAGCGCTCGAGGCGCTCCTGCTTCAGCGGCTCGGGCACCGCGTCGGACAGGGCGTTGGCCGCCGCACCCTCGACCGGCGAATAGGCGAAGGCACCGACGCGATCGAGCTGGGCGGCTGTGAGAAAGTCGAGCAGCGCCTCGAAATCCGCCGCGGTTTCGCCTGGAAAGCCGACGATGAAGGTGCTGCGCAGGGTCAGCTCGGGGCAGATGCGGCGCCAGTCCTGCAGGCGCGCCAGAGTGTTCTCGGCCGCCGCCGGCCGCTTCATGCTCTTGAGGATGCGCGGGCTGCCGTGCTGCAGCGGCACGTCGAGATAGGGCAGGATCGCGCCCTCGGCCATCAGCGGGATGAGCTCGTCGACGTGCGGATAGGGATAGACGTAATGCAGGCGCACCCAGGCGCCCAGGCTGCCCAGCGCCTGCGCGAGCTCGGTGAGGCGCGTGCGCACCGGCCGGCCGTTCCAGAAGTCGGTGCGATATTTCAGGTCCACACCGTAGGCGCTGGTGTCCTGCGAGATCACCAGCAACTCGCGCACGCCGGCCGCCACCAGCCGTTCGGCCTCGCTCAGCACGCTGCCGGCCGGGCGGCTCACCAGATCGCCGCGCAGCGCGGGGATGATGCAGAAGCTGCAGCGGTGGTTGCAGCCCTCGGAAATCTTGAGATAGGCGTAGTGGCGCGGGGTGAGCTTGATGCCCTGCGGCGGCACCAGATCGACACGCGGATCGTGGGGTGCGGGCGGCAGATGGTCGTGCACGGCCGCCATCACCTGCTCATAGGCGTGCGGGCCGGTCACCGCCAGCACGGCCGGATGCACCGCGCGGATGTCCTCGGGCTTTGCGCCCATGCAGCCGGTGACGATGACCCGGCCGTTCTCGGCCAGGGCCTCGCCGATCGCCTCCAGCGATTCGGCCTTGGCGGCGTCGATGAAGCCGCAGGTGTTCACCACCACGAGATCGGCGTCGGCGTAGCTCGGCGAGACGGCATAGCCCTCGCGGCGCAGCTCGGTGAGGATGCGCTCGGAGTCCACCAGCGCCTTGGGGCAGCCGAGACTGACGAAGCCGACTTTGGGGGTCTGTTGGGGCATGGAGGGGAAACCTGGGGGCGGCGCGGGAGCGTGATTTTATCGGTCTTTCCGGCACTTGTGAAATGCGCGGCGGCTGTCTGCGCCGACGGGCCTGCATCACCGGGGCAATGGCGAGGAAGCCGCAGCCGCGTGTCCGACGGCCCATCGATCGCATCGATCCAGCGAGCCGGTCACGCAAAACGTCCGCATCGACCGCGATCGATTGCCTTTTGATCGACCATTGCCCATGATGGCGAGTTTGTTTTTCCTTCCTGCCGGCCGGGATAGTCCCGCGCCGTTTCAGCCTTGCCCGATGAAGAGGACTCACCCATGACCCAGCCCGGCGCCAAGCCCGCGCATCCGTTCGATCTGACGCTCACCGACGAACAGCGCATCACGCGCGAAACCATGCAGCGTTTCGCCGAAACCGCCATCAAGCCCCAGGCGCGCCCCATCGATGAGTCGGGCGAGATCCCGGCCGATCTGCTGCAGCAGGCCCATGATCTGGGCATCACCCTGCTGCCGGTGCCGGAAGACCACGGCGGCGTCGGCTCGCCGCGCTCCCCGGTGTCCAACGTGCTGATCGCCGAGGACCTCGGCAAGGGCGACATGGGACTGGCGCTGCACATCCTGGCGCCGCTCGGTTTCGTCAACCTGCTCATCGACCAGGGTTCGGCGGCGCAGCAGGCCAAGTACCTGCCGATCTTTGCCGGTGAGTCCTTCGTTCCGGCCACCGTGGCCATCGCGGAACCCCGCGCCACCGCCGACGTGTACACCCTGCAGACCAAGGCCGTCGCCGACGGCGGCGCTTACGTCCTGAACGGCGTCAAGAGCATGGTGCCGCTGGCGACCACTGCCGAGCATTTCGCCGTCGTGGCGGAAGTGGACGGCGTCGGCCCGCAGGTGTTCCTGGTCGAGAAAGGCGCGCCGGGGCTGAGCGCGCAGGCGCAGGGTTATGTCGGATTGCATGGCCTGGCCCTGGGCGTTGTCACGCTGGAAAACGTCCGCGTCGAGGCTTCAGCCAAGCTGGGCGAAGGCGAAAAGACCTTCGACTATCAGCGGCTGATCGATCTGTCGCGGCTGGGCGCCTGCGCCGCCGCCGTGGGCACGGCCCAGGCCTTGCTGGAACACGTCACCCAGTACGCCAATGAGCGCATCGCTTTCGGCGAGCCCATTTCCCATCGTCAGGCCGTGGCCTTCATGGTGGCCAACATCGCGATCGAACTGGACGGCATGCGCCTGATGGTCTGGCGCGCCGCGGCCCAGGCCGAGAACGGCCTGGATTTCCATCGTCAGGCCCATCTCGCCTACATCAACTGCGCCGAGCGCATGATGCAGGTGGGGACCGACGGGGTACAGATTCTCGGCGGCGCCGGTTTCCTGCGCGAGTACGCCGAGGAGATGTGGTATCGCAACCTGCGCGGTCTGGCCGTGCTGGAAGGCTGCTTCAACATCTGATCCGATCTGCCCGATTTTGAGGATGACGCAATGATTTATCTCGAACTTCCGCCGAACGTCGCGAACATGCAGAAGATGGCCAACGGTCTGGCCAAGTCCATGTTTCGCACCATTTCCCGCAAGTACGACAAGGCCGAGCACACCCCGCCGAAGGAACTCGACGCACTGAAATCCATGCTGGGCGGCGGTGGCGGCGGCATGGGTGGCCTGGGCGGTAGCGGCAAGGAGAAGGAAGCCAAGCCCGGCGTCAAGAATGGCGGCAACATGGTCGCCATCGCCGCCATGACGGAAATGTGCTGGGGTGACGCGGGTCTGGCGCTCGCCATTCCGGGTCAGGGCCTCGGCAACGCCGCGATCATGGCCGCCGGTACGCCGGAACAGAAGGAAAAATTCGGCAAGTGCTGGGCGGCCATGGCCATCACCGAGCCGGGCACGGGATCGGACGCCGGCAACATCAAGACCACCGCCAAGAAGGACGGTGACGACTACCTCATCAACGGCGAGAAGATCTACATCACCGCCGGTGGCCGCGCCAGCCACGTGGTGGTGTGGGCCAACATCGACCCCACGCAGGGCAAGGCCGGCATCAAGTCCTTCGTGGTGCCCAAGGATCTGCCGGGCGTGCAACTGGTGCGCCTGGAAAAGAAGATGGGCATCCGGGCGTCCGACACCGCCGCCATCACCTTCACCAACGTCCGCGTGCCCCAGGAAAACCTGCTGGGTTCGGCCGAGATCAAGGACAAGAAGGAAGGCTTCGGCGGGGTCATGCAGACCTTCGACAACACCCGCCCGCCGGTCGCCGCGATGTCCCTGGGCGTTTCGCGCGCCTCCCTCGACCTGACCAAGGAACTGCTGGCCAAGGAAGGGGTGATCATCGACTACAAGAAATCCCGCTGGACCAACGACGCCCTGCGCGCCGAGATCGAGTGGATGGAATCGGAGTGGGAATCGGCCTATCTCCTGACCATGCGCGCCGCCTGGATGGCCGACAACGGCCAGCCCAATTCCAAGGAAGCGTCCATGTGCAAGGCCAAGGCCGGCCGCGTGGGCAACTACATCGTCCTGCGCTGCGTCGAGCTGACCCGCAACCTGGGCTACAGCGAGGTGCACCTGCTGGAGAAGTGGGCGCGCGACCAGAAGATCCTGGACATCTTCGAGGGCACCCAGCAGATCCAGCAGCTCATCGTCGCCCGTCAGGTGCTGGGCAAGAGTTCCAAGGAACTGCGCTGATCCAGTGGATGGCGGATGCTTCCGGCATCTGCCATTCTTGAAAGAACCTTGGCTGTATCAGCCAAGGTTTTTTTATGCGATCAGGTGATCGCGCCATCGGCTGGACGCCGATGCGGCGTCCCTGTCGGCGTCGAACTCCCGCGACCCGACCGCCAAGGAAGGACTCGATCGATGAACGGTTGTCCGATTCAGCAGCGCATATCGACGTTCGCCTGGCCCGAAGGCCGGCCTCGGCGCAGCCCGCAGGATGCCGAAGCCGTCGCAGCCTTGGCGCGCCGACTGCGGATCGGACGGCGCATCGCGCTGATCGGCGGCTTGTATTGGCTTCTGCTGGCCATCCTCGCCGCGCTCGCGGCGGATCTCGGGCTGATGCGTCGTCCGGTGGGCGATATTGCGCCGATCATCCTTTCGGGATGGGTCTTGGCCGGGGTGACCAGTGCGGCGATCCGGCCCCCTGTGCTGCGCCGGTTTCCGTTCCCCTTGTCATGGCTCACGCTGGTCCTGATCGCGCTGAACCTGAGCCTGATGTTGGCCATGATCTCCCGGGATCGCTTCGGTTACCTCAGTGCGTTCGGCTGCCTGCTGGGGCTGGTCACGATGCAGTGCTATCTCGGCATTCATTTCGGCGCATGGGCCAGCCTGCTCGCCGGCGTCCTGGCGACCCTGCTGATCCACGGCCTGTATCTCGCGAACGGCAGCCACGACAGCCCGCTGGCCCCGGAGCAGGAGTTCATGTTCGTGGCCAGTGCGCTCATCATTTCCACCATCATGGCGATGGCGAACAACTTCCAGCGTTACCGTCGCCGGCGTCTGGCGCGGCTCTACCGGCAGCAGGCCGAGCAGACACGGCTGATCCGCCAGCAGCAGCAAGCCCTGGATCTGCGCGCGCGCGAACTGGTGCAGGCCAACGAGCGACTGCGCCTCGCTTCACTGTCGGATGGGCTGACCGGGGTCGCCAACCGGCGATCCTTCGACGAAAGCCTGCAACGCGAATGGCTGCGGCTGGCGCGCAGCCAGGAGCGGACCGCGCAGCGCCAGAACGACATCGGCGCACCCAATGGCCTCGCCTTGCTGCTGATCGACATCGATGCCTTCAAGGCCTACAACGATCGCTATGGGCACGGCGCCGGCGACGACTGCCTGCGCCGCGTCGCGCGTGCCATCCACGGTGCGACCATGAGGGCGGGGGATGTCACGGCGCGTTATGGCGGCGAGGAATTTGCCGTGCTCCTGCCCGATACGACGCTCGAGGGCGGCGAGCAGGTCGCGCGCCGGCTCATGACCAACGTGGACGCCCTGCAGATCGCGCATGAGGATTCCCCGGTGTCGGGACGGGTCACGGTGAGTGTCGGCCTGACGCACATGAGCGCGCCGGCGCCGATTCAACCGCCGGTGTTCCTCAAGCTCGCGGACGAAGCGCTGTACCTCGCCAAGAATCACGGCCGCAACCGGATCATGGTGCGCCTGCCGGATTGAGCGTCGGGGCCGCCGGCGCGTCGATCAACCCGTGCGCTGCGCGATGAGTCGCTCCAGTTCGATGGCATCGACGGCGAAGCGGCGGATGCCTTCGGCCAGCTTTTCCGTGGCCATGGCGTCTTCGTTGAGCAGCCAGCGGAAACGGCTTTCGGACAGCTCCAGCCGCGCGATGTCGAGCGTTGCCGCGACGGCCGGATCCAGCCGCAGCGGCAACGGCTCCTCGCGGGTCTCGAGTTCGGCCAGCAGCGTGGGGGCGATGGTGAGCAGGTCGCAACCCGCCAGCGCCGTCACCTGCCCGGCGGTGCGGAAGCTCGCGCCCATGATCTCGGTGTCATGGGCGAATTTCTTGAAGTAGTTGAAGATCGCCGTGACCGACCGCACGCCCGGATCGTTCTCGGGTGCGTAGGCCGCCACGCCGTCGCGCTGGCGATACCAGTCGGTGATCCGGCCCACGAAGGGCGAGATCAGCCGCACGCCGGCCTCCGCGCAAGCCACCGCCTGAGCGAGGCAGAACAGCAGCGTCAGGTTGCAGTGGATGCCTTCCTGCTCCAGCGCGCGGGCGGTCGCGATGCCCTCCCAGGTGCTGGCCAGCTTGATCAGCACGCGCGCGCGATCGATACCGGCCGCTTCATAGAGCGCGATCAGACGCCGCGCCCTGGCGAGGCTGGCCGGGACATCGAAGGACAGTCGCGCATCAACCTCGGTCGAAACCCGTCCCGGCACGATCCGCAGAATCTCCACGCCGAAGTTGACGGCCAGCTTGTCCATGGCGGCGTCCAACCGCTCGCCGGCCGTCCCGTGCTGGGCGTTGCCGAAACGGATGGCATCCTCCACCAGATGCCGGTAAGCATCCTGACTCGCCGCCGCAAGGATCAGGGAGGGATTGGTCGTGGCATCGGTGGGGCGATAGCGGGCGATGGCCTCGATGTCGCCGCTGTCGGCCACGACGGTCGTGTGACGGCGCAGTTGCTGCAACTGGTTCATGCTTGGGTACTCTCCAAAGCCAAGGGATCATCTCGCCGGCGACCGGCTTGCCTCGCGCCGGCCGTGCGGTTCGGGCTCATGCGGTGGACGACGCGCGCGCGGGATGGACGATCCCACGCTCATCGGCGGCCCAGCGGAAAAAACGCCGCGCATTGGCGGTCGTTTGCCGGGCGAGCGCCGCTGGATCCTCGCCGCGCGCACGGGCCACGGCGGTGAGCACATGCGGCAGGAAAGCCGGCTCGTTGCGGCCATCGCGGGGGCGCGGGCGCAGGTCGCGCGGCAACAGATACGGGCAATCGGTCTCGATCATCAGCCGCTCCGCCGGAATGTCGCGCACCAGTTCCAGCAGATGCCGGCCCCGGCGCTCGTCACAGATCCACCCGGTGATGCCAATGTACAGATCCAGGTCGAGATAGGCATGCAGCGCCGCCCGATCGCCGGTGAAGCAATGCACGACCGCGTCGGTCACGGCATCACGCGCGGCGCGGATCATCGGCAGAAAGCGCGCGTGGGCTTCGCGTTCGTGCAGGAACAGCGGCAGACGGTGGTGCGCCGCCTGTTCCAGATGCCACTCGAGGACGCGTTCCTGCATCGCGCGCGGGGAAAAATCGCGGAAGAAGTCCAGTCCGGTTTCGCCGATCGCGACCACTTCGGGCGCTGCCCAAAGGCGCGCCAGTTCATCGAGCTGCGTCGGGTCATGGTCCGCCGCATGATGGGGATGAACCCCGGCCGTGCAGCGCAACAGCGCGGGATGCGCCCGGGCGAGGCCGAGCGCCTGGAGGCTGCACGAAAGCGAACTGCCGGTGACCACCAGGCCGGCGACGCCCGCCGCTCTGGCGCGATCGAGGACCGCCGCGCGATCGGGGTCGAAGGCGTCATGGGGCAGGTTGGCGCCGATGTCCACCAGATCCATCATGCCGGCTCCGAGCGACGGCGCGCGCGGTGCAACCGGACGAAATGCAGGGCGACGGCGAGCGGCGTGAGGCCGATCAGGCCGTAGATCGGCAGCACCACCCAGACGGCCCATGGATAGGGTGGGGGCTGATGATGCAGATAGTGGCCCCATGCCAGCGCCCCGCCGAGTTGCCAGACCACGGCGCAGGCCAGCGCGGCGATGGCGCGAGTCCGCGGCGGTGGTTCGGCCGCGATGGCATAGCGACCCTGCCACCGCGAGAGGGCCAGCCCCACGGCCAGCAGGGCGACGCCCATGAGCGCGAAGACATAGGGTCCGAACGCCAGATCGGGGCGCAGGAAGGTGCGATCGGGCAGCGCGGGATTGTAGTAAGCGGTGACGGAATCACCGACCGCATAGGGCGCGATCGCCGCTTCGGCCGCTGCGCGCGAACGCGGGTCGCGACGGGAGAACAACTGGTCGGTTCGCATCACCTCGTTGCCGACGCGGAAGCGGAACGCGACGAAGGGAAGAAACTTGCCGTCCTCGGCGGCGCGGACACCGCGATCGATCACTTCGGCCGTGATCGGAACAAAGTCGCGGAGTTGACCGACCTGCAGAACGATCCGTTGCATGCCGATGAACAGCAGGATCACGCTGGACAGCACGCAGATCAGAAGCAGACGACGTTGCAGTTGCGCGGAAAGCGGGGCGGCCGGCGACACGGTCATAGGGGGCGGGAGTGGATGACGGGACGGTCATTGTGGCACGGATGTCGCGCCGTCTCTATATTCAAAACGTTGCCGATACCATTGGTCTTATATTAAATTAGTCAATCGACTACTCGGTATGTATTGCGAAACCCATGGCGCCCAACCAGAAACCTGCTGTCCTGGACCTTGAAACCCGCGAGCGGATCCTGCAGACCGCTTTCGAGATGTTCGGCCGTTATGGCTATGACGGGGTATCCATCGATCAGATCTCGAAGGCGTGCAGTCTCAGCAAGGGCGCGATGTACTGGTATTTCCGCAACAAGGAAGCGCTCTTCGTCGAATGCGTCAAGCGCTTGCGCAAGCTGTTCGTCGCGCACATCTATGGCCCCATGGCCGGCGCCGATCACCCCAAGGAGCAGATGCTGAAGTTCTTTCAGGGCATCGAGAGCATCCTGCAGGATTCGGAAAACCTGGAAAGCGTCTCGGGGCTGTTGATCGGCGTGGGCCGGGTCGATCGCGATCTCATCAAGGAGTTTCGCACCCGTGCGCGACGGGATGCGGAGCATTTCCTGGCCGGTATCCTCGACAATGGCCGTGCGTCAGGCCAATTCCGTTTCGTAGGGGACGCTCTGCCCGTCGCGCGGGCGCTGTTCATCGTGCTCGAAGGCTGTCTGGTCCAGGCGCGCGCCGACACCGCCGAGCAGACGGCCGATGCCGTGCATCGGCTTGCCTTGGGCTTCTTCCTGGCCTGCGGCGCCAGGCCGCCCGCCGAGCTGGGTTACGACGCGCTGCTGGCCGCCACGCCGACGCTTTCTTGACACGCCCGGGCGCCATTCCTATAGTGGACCGCCCGGCGTTTGCCCTCCTGCGGCGAACGCTCAACCATCCGGATTCACGTCCGCGGTGACGCGCCTCCGCTCCCCTTCCACAGGACGAGACATGTTCGGCAAGCTGTTCGGCAAGAAACACACCGGTCCCCATCAGGTGCGGATCGAGGGGCTGGCCCAGCCTGTGGCGTGCGACGAGAAGACCTTCATCCTCTCGGCGGCGCTGCGCGACGGGATCGCCATTCCCTACAGCTGCCGGGTGGGCGGCTGCGGTACCTGCAAGGTGCAACTGCTGGAAGGCAAGGTGAAGGAGTTCACCGACAAGACCTACCTGTTGAGCCAGGAAGAGCTGCGCGCCAACTACATCCTCGCCTGCCAGTGCCAGCCGCGCTCGGACCTGCGCATCCGGGTCGATGCCCTGGACCTGTCCCCGGAGGCCCAAGCCTCGGTGCACGAGGTGGTCACCCGGGCGGGCGTCATCGACGCCTTGCGTCCCCTGACGCACGACATCGTCGAGGTGAGCATCGCGCTGGACGGGCCATTGGCCTATACCGCCGGGGAATATGCCGACCTGCGCGTGCCCGGCGCCCTGGACGAGTTCCGCTCCTATTCCTTCGCCACCCGTCCGGATGCCGCGCGGGCCGATCGCGCCGTGTTCCACATCCGCAAGGTGCCCGGCGGCACGTTCACCGAATGGCTGCATCAGGGCGATCGCCTCGGCGCGCGGGTCGAACTGCGCGGCCCCTTCGGCGACTTCCGCCTGCGTTCGGCCGCAGCCCCCATGGTCTGTGTGGCCGGCGGCAGCGGCATGGCGCCCATCAAGGCCTTGCTGGAGCAGGCCGTGGTGGACGGCGCCGCGCGCGACTGCACCTATCTGTTCGGCGCCCGCACGCAGCAGGATCTGTATGGCCAGGACGACATGGCGCGCATCGGGGCACAGTGGAAGGGCCGCTTCCGCTTCGTGCCGGTGCTCTCCAACGAGCCCGAGGACAGCGACTGGACCGGCCCGCGCGGCCTGGTGACCGAATTCCTGACCCGCGAGATTCCCGACCTCGCCGCCTGCCACGCCTACATGTGCGGACCGCCGCCCATGCTCGATGCCGCCATCGCCGTCCTGAAGGGCGCCGGCCTCTCCGCCGATCACATCCACTTCGACAAGTTCCTCGACAAGAGCCATCTCGCCAAGGCGCACATCACCGAGCCCGCTTCGCACCTCGGCGGGAAAGCCTGAGCCTCGCAGCGCCCTGAAGGCCGGGCGCGGTGCTGGTGCTCCCACCCGCCGCGTCGCGGCAAGACCAACGACGATCCTCAGCCGTAGGCGACGAAGCCTTCCGGCGGCACCCTGATCCGTGCGGCACGGCCATTGCGTGCCTCGACTGCGGTGTGACGCCGATGTGCGCCCGATCGCTGGCATGGAGGCAGGTCAGCGTCGGTGTCGATCCATGCAGGCTGGCGTCGATCGTGACCCAGGCCGCGCGTGGGCCGTGCATCAACGGTCGTCCGAGCCTTTGCTCATCCCGCGCCGCCCACCGCGCTTCTGCCCTTGGCGGGCTTGACCGCCGGCAGCGACTCCACGCGCAGCGTACTGGTCGGGAAGGCAAACCCGACTTCCAGCGCGTCGAAGCGCGCCATGATGGCCAGATTGATGGCCTGCTGGATGTCCATGTAAAGGTTGTAGTCGGGATCGAGGACGTAGTAGACCACCTCGAAGTCGAGCGAAAACTCGCCGAAACGGAAGAAATGCGCGCGGTCGAAACGGGTTTTCGGCTGCGCCTCGATGATGGCGCGCACCTCGGCGCCGAGCTTCGCCAGCGTGTCTCGGGGCGTATCGTAGAGCACGCCGAAGGTGAAGACGATGCGCCGCTCGTACATGCGCTTGTAGTTGCGGATGCGGCTCTTGAGCAGATCGGCGTTGGAAAAGACCAACTGCTCGCCCGACAGGCTGCGCAGACGGGTGGTCTTGAGGCCGACGTGTTCGACCGTGCCCATGAGGTCGTCGACGATGACGAAATCGCCCACGACGAAGGGCTTGTCGAGGCCGATCGAGAGCGAGGCGAACAGATCGGCGAGCACGTTCTGCACGGCCAGCGCGATGGCGATGCCGCCGATACCGAGGCTGGCGACCAGCGTCGTGATGTTGAAGCCGAGGTTGTCGAGAATCATCAACAGCGCGATGGCCCAGATCGCGGTGCGCCCGACGAAGCTGATGAGCCCCACGATGGTGGCGTCGCCGCCATCCCCATGGCGGGCGCGCTGTTCGTAATTCTTGAGCCAGGCGTTGAAAACGCGCTGCGCCCACAGCGTGACCTGAAGCAGCAGCACGACTGCCGTGAGCGTCGTCAGCGCCGCATCCACCTTGGCCGGCAACTCGACGGCGCGGGCGCCGATGAACAGCGCAAGCAGCAGCAGGACGCTGCGTCGCGTGCCGGCGAGAATCTCCGCGCCATAGCCGAGCAGGGCGTGACTGGTCGCGCTGCCGCGCAGCCGCCGTTCGAGCCGCGCCCGGACTGCCGGCAGTACCGTGCCGACGAGCAGCACAAGCCCCAGCGCGATCAGCCAGCGACCCAGCGAATTGCCCCACAGCTCGGCCTGTAGCCAGGCAAAGAGGCCTGATCCGGTCCAGTCGATCTCGTTCCATGGCATGGTGTGGCGCTCCCGGGAGCTGGCGAGCCGGTGTGCAGCACGCGTTGACCAATGCCTGTGAAGACCGCGCGAGGCGAGCCGGGTTCCCGGCACGGCCGCTCGAGCGCATCAGATGCAGCCGCTGCTGCCGCGGGCTGGGGCGCGGTCGCGGTGCCCGGCGCCCGCGATTCAGAGCGCGGCGCCACACCGCCGGCAGTAGTGCGCGTCCGCCTCGTGCTCGCGCAGGCCGCATTGCGCGCAGGCGCGTCGATGGCGCTCGCGCTGGATCAGGGCGGTCATTTCGGCGGTGACGATGCCGGTCGGTACGGCAATGATGGCGTAGCCGGTCAGCATGGCGACGGAAGCGATGGCGCGGCCCAGGGCCGTGACCGGCGAGATGTCGCCGTAGCCGACGGTGGTCACGGTGACGATGGCCCAATAGACGCTCACCGGGATGCTGGTGAAGCCGTTCTCCGGCCCCTCCACGACGTACATCAGGGTGCCGAAGATCACCATCAGGATGAGCACGGTGAACAGGAACACGCCGATCTTGCGCCGCGCCTGCACCAGCGCTTCGATCAGGAAATTGGCCTCGCGCAGGAAGTTGAGCAACCGCAGCACGCGGAAGATGCGCAGCGCGCGCAGCAGGCGGATGCTGAGCAGGTAGTGGGCGCCGGGCACGAGCAGGCTGAGATAGGTGGGCAACACCGCCGCGAGATCGACGAGGCCGTAGAAGCTGCGGGCGTAGCGCAATGGCCGGTCGCTCACCCACAGGCGCAGCAGGTATTCCAGCGTGAACAGGATGGTGAATGCCCACTCGGCGACGTATAGCGCAGCGCCGTAGTGCGCATGGATGGACTGCACGCTGTCGAGCATGACCGCGACGACGCTGACCAGAATGGCCACGATGAGGATTTCATCGAAGGCTTGGCCGGCCCGTGTGTCGGTGCCGAACACGATCCGGCGCAGCCGCGTCCGCAATTCATCCCTTCCGTTCGGCATTCCGGCGTCCCCTGATGATGACCTCGCCCGGATTGTGGCCTGAAACGGCGATCCTGTCAGACGCTCGCCTGGATGCGCGCAGGCCGAGTCCAGCCGGTGCACGGCGCGCGGGATCGGGTGACTACCCCCGGCTGAGGAGGAACAGCAGGATCAGATTGGCCAGCGCGCTGAGGATGAACAAACCGCGCCAGGTGGCGACGGGATCGCGGGCGAGGATGGGCGGCCGGCGCGCGGCGACGAAGTCGGGGTTGGGCTCGCCGAGGTCATGGAGAAATTCGGAGAGCTCCGCCTGGCGCAGCGCGGGATTGCGCTGCAGCGCCTTCTCCAGCGCCCAGTCCACCCACAGCGGCAGGTCCGGCGCCCACTGCCGCGCCGGGGTGTAGGCGAGACGGCGGATGGTGGTTTCGTCATAGCGCTCGCCGTAGGGCAGATGGCCCGTGAGCAGTTCATAGGTGATCACGGCGAGCGAAAAAAGATCCGAGCGCGGGCTGCAGGGCTCGCCCAGCAGGTACTCGGGCGCGGTGTAGAGCCGAGTGCCGAGCAGGTTCAGGCGCTGGATCGGGGTGGTGATTTCCTCGACCCCGGCGATCTTGGTCGAGCCGAAGTCGATGATCCGGGCCGTTCCTTCGGCATCGATGAGGATGTTTTCGGGCTTCAGGTCCTGATGGATCATCTCCAGCCGGTGGAAGGCCATGAGGCCGCGCGCGATCTGGCCGATGAGGTCGCGCACCCGGTGCAGGTCCGGCTGCGGATGGCCGTGCATCCATTGCCGCAGGGTATCGCCCGCGACGTATTCCGCGACCGTGTAGAGAAACTGACGCGGCCGGGTGGGCTCGACGACGCGCAGCACGTGCGGGCTGTGCAAACGCTTGCCGACCCATTCCTCGTGCGTGAACAGGTCCAGATAGACCGGATCGTCCTGATAGTTGGCCGATGGGGTCTTGAGCGCGACCTGGGCACCGCTGTCCTCGTCCACGGCGAGATAGACCTGGCTGCGCGCGCTGGCGTGCAGGGCGCGGACGATCCGGTAGCCGTCGATGCGCATCCCCGGATCGAGCTCGGGCGGAAACGGCTTTTCGGTGAGCTGGTCGAACCAGCCGGCCGCATCGATCTCCGGCAGCGCGTCGAAGCGCACGATCTGGCAGGTCACATTGTCGGGGCTGCCTGCGTGCAGGGCGCCGGTCGCGATCGCTTTCGCCGCCCGATCGAGATGGTCGGCATGCGCCAGGATCGCGGCAACCATCGCCTGCTCGTTGAGGTACTCGTGCACCCCGTCGGTGGTGAACAGGAACACGTCGCCGACCTCGACCGGCAAAGCGCGGTAGTCGATGTCCAGATGCAGGTCGATGCCGAGCGCGCGGGTGAGGAAATTCCGGTCCTCCGACACCCAGACGCGATGGTCCTGGGTGAGCTGGGTGAGTTCGCCCTGGCGCAGCCGGTAGATGCGCGTGTCGCCGACGTGGAACAGATGCGCCGTGGTGGATTTCACCACCAGCGCGCTCAGCGTCGTGGCGCAACTGCGCCGCGCACTGTCTGCGCCCTGGCCGCACAGCCAGCGGTTGGTGGCCCGCAGCACCTTTTCCACCGACGTCTTCACGGTCCAGGACTCGGCGGTGCAGTAATAGTCGTGGAGCAGGCTCTTGACGCTGGTTTCGCTGGCGACACGCCCGGCCGCGCTGCCGCTCACACCGTCGGCCAGCACGGCGGCGATGCCCTTGCTCTCCAGCAGCGGCGAGGCGGGAACCAGCACGCCGTAGCTGTCCTGGTTCTCGGCCTTGACGCCCCGGTCGGAGTATTGGCCGACCGAGACCCGCGCCGCTGGCGTCATCGGCGGCGCATCCCGCGCGCGGCCGTCATCCAGGTCTCGCCGCGGATCATTCAGCCGACCTTGATCATCTGCACCGTCCCGTCGGGCAGGACTTCAGCCGTTTCCCCGCGTGGCTCGGCCAGCAGCAGCGCGATCAGCGCCAGCACCACCAGCGCCGTGCCACCGATCACCATGAAGAAGATCTGCGGCGACACGAAGGACAGCACGGTCAGGAACACCAGCCCACCGACGTTGCCGTAGGCCCCCGCCATGCCGGCGATCTGGCCGGTCATGCGGCGCTGGATCAGCGGCACCATGGCGAACACGGCGCCCGAGCCGCCCTTGGCGAACAGGCCGCAGAGCAGGGTGTTGGCCACCACCAGCGCCACCGGCCAGCCCTGATTCACCTGCCCCAGCAGCAGAAAACTGCCGGTGATGCCGCTGAAGAGCAACAGCAGGCTCAGGCGCCGGCCGATGCGATCGCTCAGGATGCCGCCCGCGGGCCGGGCGACCAGATTCATCACGGGGTAGGTGCCGGCCAGGAGGCCGGCGGTGACCGGCGAAAGATGGAACTGGTCGAGATAGAACAGTGGCAGCATGGACACCAGCGCCAGCTCCGAGCCGAAGGTGACGAGGTAGGCCAGATCCAGGATCGCCACCTGCCCGAAGCGGTAGCGAAACAGCTCCGGCACGGGCTTGGCCAGCACTTCCCGGTTCACCTGCACGATCTTCCAGCCCTGATAGGCGCAGATGGCCGCGATGGCGGCATAGAGCGTGAAGCTCATGGCCGGCGAGAACCACTTCAGCCCGGACGGCGACAGCTTCCAGACGAGCAGCGCCAGCGCCCCATAAATGGGCAGACTCATGAGCAGGTAGAGCGCCAGATCGCCGCGGCTGGTGACCTCCATCGCGCCCATCTTCTTGGGCTTGAAGTAGGTCGAGCCCTTGGGCGTGTCCTCCACTGAGCGGTAGTAGACGACGCCGTAGATGATGGCCACGACGCCCGTGGCGGCGATGGCGAAGCGCCAGCCGTGCTCGCCGCCGAAGGCGAGCGCCAGGGACGGCAGCAGCATGGCCGAGGCAGCCGAGCCGAAGTTGCCCCAGCCGCCGTAGATGCCTTGCGCGATGCCCGTCTGGCGGGCCGGGAACCACTCCCCGATCATGCGGATGCCGACGACGAACCCGGCGCCCACGAAGCCCAGCAGAAACCGCGTCAGCGCGAGCTGCGCGAAGCTCTGGGCGAGCGCGAAGGCGAAGCACATGAGGCCCGCGCTGATGAGGATGAGCGTGAACATCCGCCGCGGACCGTAACGGTCGACCAGCATGCCGACCACGATGCGCGCCGGAATGGTGAGCGCCACGTTGAGGATCAGCAGGATGCCGACTTCCTGTTCGTTCAGGCCGAAGTTCTGCCGCAGGGCGGCCATGAGCGGGGCGTGATTGAACCAGACGGCGAAGGAGATGAAAAAGGCGATCCAGCTCAGGTGCAGGATGCGCATGTTGTCCTTGAAGGACAGGAGATTGAGTCTTTCGGCCATGGGGAGGGATTCCGGCAGGATGAGCGTGCCGGAAATTCGCAAGATCTGCGCCAAGATCGCGCACGCCGGCCGATTGGCCCGAGAATGCGGCCCCGGCCTAGCAAACCCCTTGACGCCGGTGGTCGATGGCGCGCTGTTATGGCGCGACGCAGCCACATCAGGCGCACCAAATGCGCGCTACAAGCGACCGTGGTGCAGATGACGCACCAATTTCATGCGGCGCGCAGTCACCCCGGCCTGAGCAGCGCGAGCGGCGCGCCGGCAAGGCCGGCGCCGAGATCGGCGCCCACCTCGGCCCACTGCGTTCCCGTCAGCACGTCCGTCCAGGGGCCGGATGGCAGGCCGGGGTCGGCTTGCAGGCGCGTATCCGCCCAGCGCGCGCCGGTCAATCGGTCGAGGTCGCCCTGGCACAGGGTGTAGAGCAGGCGCGGCGCCAGCACGACGAGCGCGCGGCCCTCGAACTGCCGGGCGAACACGCAGAGGTGCTCGGACGCCGGCCCACTGACCGTCAGCGGCAGGTAGCTGCCCTGCTGGAACAGCGCGGGATCGGCCTGGCGCCAGGCGAGCGCCGCATGCACGAGATGCAACTTGAGCGCGCCGTCCGTGCGGTTCTCCCACGCGGCCTGCCAGCGCGCCGCCGGATCCGGCGCCTCGCGCAAGCGCGCGAGCAGGTCTGAGCGTTTGGCATAGTCCACCGGACGGCGGTTGTCCGGATCGACGAGGCTCAGGGTTTCCAGTTCCGTGCCCTGATAGAGGTCTGGGAAACCGGGCGCCGTGGCCTGCAACAGGCTTTGCGCGAGCCCGTTCCAGCGCCCGAAGGGGACGAGCGGCGCCACGAAGCGGGCCAGATCGTCCGGGAACGGATTGGTCGGCCCCGGCTCCAGAACGCCGCGGACGAAACGCTCCAGCGCAGTCTCGTAGCCGGCATCCGGGCTGAACCAGGAACTCTGCTCCTTGCCTTCGCGCGTGGCCTTTTGCAGGTAGGCCACGATGCGATCCGCATAATCAGGCGCGATCGCCGCCGCATCGGCGGGCCAGCTGCCGATCAGCGTCTGGTAGAGCAGGTACTCGTGATGCGCTGCGGGCAACCGCTCGCCGTCCGCTTCGGTGAGGTGGCGCCGGTTCATGCGCGCCCAGCGCTGCACGGCCTCGCCGAAGGCCTGCGGACACTCCGACAGCACATTGAGGCGGGCGCGCACGTCCTCGCTGCGCTTGGTGTCGTGGGTGGTGCCGGCCAGCATCTGATGCGCAAACTGCTGCAGCCGGCGCTGATTGTGATGATGCAGCGCGGCCACGCTGACCTCGGCGCGCGCCGGATTGCTGCCGACCTCGTTCAGGGACGCCAGCGCAAAGCTGCGATAGAAGGTCGTGTCCTCGACCGATTTCGCCATCACCGGCCCGGTGTACTGGGCAAAGCGCATGGCGAAATCCTGCAACGCCAGCCGGCGCAGGGCGGGCGTGTCCGCTGCCGTGTCCAGGGCGAGCACGCGGTGAATGAAATCGAAGATCGTCGTTTCCCCGCGCGCGTGACGCTTTTTCGCCTGCGCGACGGCCCAGTCCAGGTCGCGCCGATCCTCATCCTGCGCGCCCCGGCCATCGACGTAGGTGCGGTAGACGGGAAAGGCCGCGACCACCTCCGCCAGCGCGCTGCGCAAGGCATTGACGGTGAAGTCGCGCGTCACGGGATCGGCCTCGGCCAGCCGCCCCAGCCGGTTGGCGAGCACGTTGAGCTCGCTGGCCAGCGTGGTGCGCATGATCGTGCGCTTGGCGGTGTGGATGGTCTCGCCCAAGGGCTCGGTGCGGCCGGTGAAATCGGCGAAACATTGGCGCAGCGCGGCAAGGCCATTGCCGTCGATCTGCACGCCGTTCATGAGCCGGATGAATTCATAGCCGGTGGTGCCGTGCACGCGCCAGTCGGCGCGCAGCGATTCATGATCGGCGAGGATCTTTTCCACCGCGACGTAGACGGGCGGCTCGGTGCCGACCGGCTGGCCGAGCGCGACGGCCGTGGCCTCGGCCAGGCGCGCAAAATACGCCGCCGGGTCGTAAAGACCGTCCGGATGATCGATGCGCAGGCCGTGCACCCGGCCCAGGCGCACCTGCTCCAGGATCAGGCGATGGGTGGCCTCGAACACCTCCGGCCGTTCCATGCGCAGGCCGGCCAGTTCGTTGATGTCGAAAAAGCGGCGGTAGTTGATCTCATCGGCGGCCACGCGCCAGAAGGCGAGCCGCCAGGGCTGTCGTTCCAGCAGGCCGTGGAGGCCGTCATCCGCCGTCCAGTCGCGACAGCGGGCATTGATCGTCGCGACCTGATGGGCGATGTGCGTCGCCAGTGCCGGACTGCGCGCGACCAGCGCGGCCAGCGCCCGTTTGTGCAGTTCCTTGTCCCGCTCGCGCTCGCGCAGCGCCTCGCTTTCGCCGCGGGTGCGTTCGGGCAGATGGCCGAAGGCGGCGATGAGCCGCTCGAACTCCAGCAGATCGGGATTCTGGCTGCCGAGACGCTGGCGCAGCGCGTCGAGATCGGCATGGAGGATGCGGGGATAGGTCGAGGGGTCGAGCGGAAAGCGGTGCTGGAAATAGCACAGCGAAAAGGCGCCGGCGCCGGCGTCGAAGCGCAGCGTGAGCTCGCCCCGCGCCAGAGTCTCGCCATAGGGTCCGCCGAGCGTGGGCAGCAGCACCTTGCCGTGCAGCTCGCGCTTGAGCGGATGCCAATCGATGTCGAAGAAATCCGCCCACGGCGAGGCCGGCCCGTTTTCGAGCACCGACAGCCACCACGGGTTGTCGTCCCCCATCACGCCCATGTGGTTGGGCACGATGTCCCAGACCTGCCCGAGGCCATGGTCCTGCAGCGCGCGCACCAGCGCCTCGAAACCCGCCATGCCGCCCAGCTCCGGGTTTAGGACCGCATGGTTCACCACGTCATAGCCGTGGGTGCTGCCGGGTCGGGCCTGCAGCACCGGCGAGAGATAGACGTGCGAGACGCCCAGCGCGGCGAGATAAGGCACCTGCGCGGCGGCGTCGGCAAAGGTGAAGCCGCCGCGCAGTTGCAGCCGGTAGGTCGCGGTCGGTCGGTACAGTGACATGCTCAGCCCTCCCCGTTGCGGCAGGTCCAGCGCACGCTCCAGCCGGGCAGCGTCCCGTCCGCGCGGTCGGCGCCCGGGCTGAGGTAGACCGTATCGCCCGCGCGCGGGGTGCCGCCGACGGCCTCATCGCCGAGATTGGCGATGAGCGACAGCCGCCGCCCGTCGGGCCACTCCCAGTCGACGGCAAGCACCGAGCCCGTGATGTCCGCCGCGGCCCTCGGCTGTCCGGCCCGCAGCAGCGGCACGATGTGCGCGGCGCGCCGCTGCAGGAGCTCGCGATGCAGCGCCAGCCAGCGGGCGGGCTCAGGCTGCGCCAGTTCGGCCCAGTCCAGGCAACTGGCCGCGAAGGTGGCGGGATCGACGGGATCGGGAATGCGCGCCCGCGCCTCGGGATCGGCAAAGGCGGCAAAGGCGGCGAATTCCTTGCGCCGGCCTTCGCGCACCGCATCCCCGAGTTCGCCGGCAAAGTCACAAAAGAACAGGAACGGCCGCCGGCTCGCCCACTCCTGCCCCATGAACAGCAGGGGCGGACTCGGGGCCAGCAGCAGGATCTCGGTGAGCGCACGCAGCCGCTGCGCCGGCGCCAGTAAGGACAGCCGCTCACCGAACGCCCGATTGCCGATCTGGTCGTGGTTCTGCAGAAAATTGACGAAGGCGCCGGGCGGCAGATGGGCGCTCGGTTCACCCCGGGACGCGCCGCGCTTGAACAGCGAAGGATCGCCCTGATAGGCAAAGCCCTCGCTCAGGCAGCGCGCCAGCAGGCGCAGGGGTTCCTCGGAAAAGTCGGTGTAGTAGCCTTCGCTTTCGCCCGTCGCCAGCACGTGGGCGGCGTGGTGGAAATCGTCGTTCCATTGCGCGTCGTAGGCCGGCGCGTGGCCCTGCGCGTCGCGCGCCAGAAAGCGCGCCTGATTCGCCTCGTTTTCCAGCACCAGATGGATGTGGCGTTCGGGGCCAAGACGGCCGCGCACGGCGGCGGCGAGTGCCTCGAGGACATGAGGCTCGGAATCGTCGTGGATCGCGTGCACGGCATCGAAGCGCAAGCCGTCGAAGCGGTATTCCTCCAGCCAATACAGGGCGTTGTGGACGAAGAAGGCGCGCACGGTGGCACTGTCGTCGTCATCGAAGTTGATGGCATCACCCCAGGGCGTGTGGTGACGCGGCGTGAAGAAGGTCGGCGCGTAGGCATGCAGGTAGTTGCCGTCCGGCCCGAAGTGGTTGTAGACCACGTCCAGGAACACCATCAGCCCGCGCCCGTGGGCGGCGTCGATCAGCCGTTTCAGATCCTCGGGCCGGCCGTAGGCGCTGTCGGGGGCGTAGGGCAGGACGCCGTCATAGCCCCAGTTGCGTTGGCCGGGAAAATCCGCGAGCGGCATCAGTTCGATGGCCGTCACGCCCAGATCGACCAGATGATCCAGCCGTCGGATGACGCCCTCGTAGCTGCCCTCCGGGCTGAAACTGCCGACGTGCAGTTCGTAGATGACGGCTTCTTCCCACGGCCGGCCGCGCCAGTCCTCGTGCTGCCAGCGGTACGCGGCGGGATCGATCAGTTCGCTGGCGCCGTGGATGTCGCCGGGCTGAAAGCGCGAGGCGGGATCAGGCACGCACAGGCCGTCGTCGAGCCGGAATCGGTAGGTCTGCCCGGTTGCGGCGCCGTCCGTGGTGACTTCGAACCAGCCGGCCTCGCCGGACTGCATCGCCAGCAGATGTTCGGTCCGGCCACCCAAAAGCTGCAGGCGCGGCGCGCGCTGCGCGGGGGCCCAGAGGCGAAAGCGGATGCGCCCGTCGGGCAGGCGCCGGGGGCCAAAGGGCATCTGGTGCTCAAGGCAGGAAGGATCGGTCGTCCTCGACTTGCTCATGGTTCGCGTACTCCTGCAGCAGGATCAGACAGCGCGGTCCCACGGTGAGCCGACTGCCGCCGCGCAGGGGCCGCACCTGACCGAGACCGTCCTCGGCCGCCGTATCGAGCACCACTTGCCAGCGGGTGCGGCCGTCCAGTTTGAGCAGGGTGAACGCCATTGGTTCATGCGCGGCGTTGAGCAGCATTAAAAAATTGCCGTCTTTCATCGGCTTGCCGTGCGGATCCAGCTCGCCCAGCACCTCCCCGCCGAGAAACACCGCGAGCGAACGGCGGTGCGCCTCGTTCCACTCGGCCGAGGTCATTTCGCGCCCGTTGGGGTTGAGCCACATGATGTCCTTCACATCGGCACCGGCGATGTTGCGACCCTGGAAGAAATGCTTGCGGCGAAACACCGGGTGTCGTTGCCGCAGGGTGATCAGGCGGCGCACGTAATGGAACAGCCGCAGCCGATCCTCGTCCACGCTCCAGTCCAGCCAGCTCGTCCCGTTGTCCTGGCAATAGGCGTTGTTGTTGCCGCCCTGGGTGCGGCCGATTTCGTCGCCGGCCAGCAGCATGGGAACGCCCTGGGACAGCACCAGACTGGCCATCAGGTTGCGTTTCTGGCGGCGCCGCAGGGCCTTGATGTCGGGATCGTCGGTCGGGCCTTCGACACCGCAATTCCAGCTCAGGTTGTGGTTGTGACCGTCGCGGTTGTCCTCGCCGTTGGCCTCGTTGTGCTTGTCGTTGTAGCGGACCAGATCCTCGAGCGTGAAGCCGTCGTGGGCGGTGATGAAGTTGATGCTGGCATAGGGCCGCCGCCCCGAGCTTTCATAGAGGTCGGACGAGCCGGTCAGCCGATAGGCCAGATGGCCCGCCCGACCGCCGTCACCCTTCCAGTAGGCACGCATCACGTCGCGGTACTCGGCGTTCCACTCGGTCCAGCCGACGGGGAAGTTGCCGACCTGGTAGCCGCCCTCGCCGACGTCCCAGGGCTCGGCGATCAGCTTCACCTGCGACAGGACGGGATCCTGGCCGATGATTTCGAAGAAGGTCGACAGCCGGTCCACCTCGAACAGCTCGCGCGCCAGCGCGGCGGCGAGATCGAAGCGGAAGCCGTCGACGTGCATCTCGGTCACCCAGTAACGCAGGCTGTCCATGATGAGCTGCACCACGCGCGGGTGGCGCATGTTGAGGGTGTTGCCGCAGCCGGTGAAGTCCTGGTAGTAGCGCGGGTCTGCGGGGCTCAAGCGGTAGTAGGCGGCGTTGTCGACGCCGCGAAAACACAGCGTCGGACCGCGCTCGTTGCCCTCCGCCGTGTGGTTGTAGACCACGTCCAGGATCACCTCGATGCCGGCGCTGTGGAAGGTCTTGACCATGCTCTTGAATTCGGCGAGCAGACCGGTGGCGCTGTAGCGCACGGTGGGGGCGAAGAAGCCGATGGTGTTGTAGCCCCAGTAGTTGCGCAGTCCCTGTTCCAGCAGATGGCGATCGTCGAGGAATTCGTGGATCGGCATCAGTTCGACGCTGGTCACGCCGAGGCGCTGCAGGTATTCGATGACCGGCGCGGTGGCGAGCCCGGCATAGGTGCCGCGCAAGTGCTCGGGCACCTTGGGGTGGCGATGGGTGAAGCCCTTGACGTGCAGTTCATAGAGCACCGTCTGGTCCCACGGGATGTTGGGCCGCCGGTCGTCGCCCCAGACGAAGGCCGGATCGACCACGACGCTGAGCGGCATGCCCGGCTTGCTGTCGCGGGCGTCGAAGGAAAGATCGGCATCGGGATGGCCGATGGTGTAGCCGTAGTGATGGTCCTGCCAGCGCATCGACCCGCTGATCTGCTTGGCGTAGGGATCGAGCAGCAGCTTGTGGGGATTGAAGCGATGGCCACGTGCCGGATCGTAGGGGCCGAAGACGCGATAGGCGTAGCGCTGGCCGGGTCGCAAGGCCGGCAGGTAGCAGTGCCAGCACTGATCCGTGCGTTCGGCCATGGTGATGCAGGCCGTCTGGTGGCTGGTTTCCCGGTCGAACAGGCACAGATCGACGCGCGTGGCGTTTTCGGAGAACAGGCTGAAATTGACGCCCTGCCCATCCCAGCTGGCGCCCAGCGGGTAGGGTTTTCCGGGCCAGACTTCCACATGGACAGCCATGAGCTGGATTCCTCGGCAAGGGGAGGCCGGGTGATCACAGAGGTCGCCGCATCCGGCAGGATCGGGCGCCACGCACGCGCTGCAACCAGGCCGCGGGCGCGATGCTGCACCGGTCAGGGAACGCCGCGGCGCACCAGGCCGATCTGCGGCGGCAACCGGTCATGTCAGCCTGCGCTGACGACGATCAGGTTACGCGGCTTCACCGGCACGGTCCACCCAAGCGCCCGCTGTCACGGCGGGTGACTTGTCAGCGCGTGCTCCGGGTCGCTATAAGGGCGAAAAATCAAGAACGCCCTCGGGAGACTGATGACCATGACTCAGGTGATGATTGCCGGGTGCGGCGATGTCGGACAACGGCTCGCGGCACGCCTCGCCGAACACCGCACGCGCCTTTGGGCATTGGTGCAACGCACCGCCAGTCTGGAACGCCTGCGCGACCTGCCCTTGGAGGCCGTCGCCGTCGACCTGGATCGCAATGGCGCCATCGCCTGGCCGGAATGGTCGGGCGACGCCAGCCTGTATTACCTGGTGCCGCCACCGCGGGAAGGGCGGACCGACCCGCGCCTGCAGCGATTCCTGGGCGCCATCCCCCCCGATCGCCGACCGCAGCGCATCATCTACCTCAGCACCAGCGCGGTCTACGGCCACCGGGATGGCGAATGGGTGGACGAAGACACGCCGCCCGCGCCGGACAGCGATCGCGGCCATCGGCGGCTGGCGGCCGAACAAACCCTGCAGAGCTGGTGCGCGACGGGACAGGTGTCCTATGTGATCCTGCGCGTGCCGGGCATCTACGGACCGGGGCGGCTGCCCGTCCATCGCCTGCAGAGCGGCGCGCCGCTGGTCGACGAGCGCGAGTCTTCCTACACCAACCGCATCCATGTCGATGATCTGGTCGAAGTGTGCCTGGCCGCAGCGGCGCGTGCGCCCGACAACCGCATCTACAACGTCAGCGACGGCCATCCGACCACCATGACCGACTACATGCTGCAGGTCGCCGATCTGCTGGGTCTCGATGCGCCGCCCATCATCAGCCTGGACGAGGCCCAGGCCGTCCTGAGCCCGGCCCTGTTGTCCTTTCTCAACGAGTCCAAGCGGCTCGACAACCACCGCATGCTCAAGGAACTGGGCGTGCGGCTGCGTTACCCGACGCTCCGGCACGGCCTGCCCGCCTGTCTGCCGGAAGCGGTCTGAGCGGGGTTCAGGCCGCGCGGGAGGCGCCCAGCGCGCGTGCCTCGGCGAGCAGGGCGCCGGGCTCCGGCAGATCGGTGATGGTGCGGCCGTAGTGCGCCTGACGAATCTGTCCCGCCGCGTCGATCACGAACGCGGCCGGCTGCTGCGTCTCGCGCCCCTCGAAGGCGCCATGGCCGTAGCCCTGACGGACGGCGCGGAAAATGACCGGCAAATTGCCCGGCGCCAGATAGCCCGCGAGGCTGGCTTCCACGCCGTAGTCCGCATAGACCCGGCCCTCTGGATCACCGAGCAGGACCGCCCCCTTGGCCTGACGCTGGGCGAAGACCGCCAGCCGCTCGGGACTGGACTGAAACACGATGGCCAGCGCGGCGCCGGCACGCTCGAAATCGGGCGCCATGCGGGTCAGCTCGACGGATGTCATCTGGCACACCGGGCAACCGACATAGCGACTGAACACCAGCACCAGCGGCCGGCCCTTGAAATCGGCCAGCGACACGGTCTTGCCGCCCGCATCCGGCAGGCTGAAATCGGGGGCGGGACTGCCGGGCATCAATTGCATCGTCGAACTCCTTCACATTGGGCGGGACGGGCCGCACGCGACCCCATCGGACGGTTGACCAAGCGTTCAGTCTTCCAGAATCCCCGCGGCGACGCATCCCCCCGAGACCAATTCCGCCGCCGGATGGCCAGCCAATCTCACAGCCCCAGCTTGGGCCACAGCGCATCGACACGCGCCTTGACCTCGGGCGGCATGGCAATCGGCCGGCCCCATTCGCGGGTGGTCTCGCCGGGCCACTTGTTGGTGGCGTCCATGCCCATCTTGCCGCCCAGGCCGGCCACCGGCGAGGCGAAGTCCAGGTAATCGATGGGGCTGTTTTCGACCAGATGCACGTCGCGCACCGGGTCCATGCGCGTGGTCATGGCCCAGATCACATCGGCCCAGTTGCGCGCGTCGATGTCCTCGTCCACCACGATCACGAACTTGGTGTACATGAACTGGCGCAGGAAGGACCACACCCCGAACATCACCCGCTTGGCGTGCCCCGGATACTGTTTGCGCATGCGCACCACCGCCAGGCGATAGGAACAACCCTCCGGCGGCAGGTAGAAATCCAGGATCTCCGGAAACTGCTTCTGCAGGATGGGCACGAAGACCTCGTTCAGCGCCATGCCCAGCACGGCCGGCTCGTCCGGCGGCCGGCCGGTATAGGTGCTGTGGTAGATGGGCTGGTCGCGGTGGGTGATGCGGTCGATGGTGAACACCGGGAAGCGCTCGACCTCGTTGTAATAGCCGGTGTGGTCGCCGAAGGGACCTTCCAGCGCCGTGTCGTCGGGGTGGATGTGGCCTTCCAGCACGAACTCGGCGCTGGCCGGCACCTGCAGGTCCGAGCCCCGGCATTGCGCCAGTTCGGTGCGCGAGCCGCGCAGCAGGCCGGCAAAGGCATATTCCGATAGCGTATCCGGCACCGGCGTGACGGCGCCGAGGATGGTCGCCGGATCGGCGCCGAGCGCCACCGCCACCGGAAAGGGCTGGCCGGGATGCGCGCGCTGCCATTCGGCAAAATCCAGCGCCCCGCCGCGATGCGCCAGCCAGCGCATGATCACCCGGTTCGGCCCGATCACCTGCTGGCGGTAGATGCCGAGATTCTGACGCGTCTTGTGCGGCCCGCGCGTGACCACGAGGCCCCAGGTGATGAGCGGCCCGACATCGCCCGGCCAGCAGGTCTGGATCGGCAGGCGCGACAGGTCCACCTCGCGCCCCTCCCACATCTGCTGCTGGCAGACCGGCGAGCGCACGGTCTTGGGCGCCATGTCCAGCACCTTGCGCATGATCGGCAGGCTGTTCCAGGCATCGCGCAGCCCCTTGGGCGGCTCGGGTTCCTTCAGGAAGGCCAGCGTGTGGCCGATCTCGCGCAGCGCGGCCAGATCCTCCGCGCCCATGCCCAGCGCCACGCGGCGCGTGGTGCCGAACAGATTGCCCAGGACCGGGATTTGCGCGTTCTTGGGCCGCTCGAACAGCAGTGCCGGCCCGCCGGCGCGCAGCACCCGATCGCAGATCTCCGTCATCTCCAGATGCGGATCGACCGGCGTGGTGATGCGCTTCAGCTCCCCCTGCCGCTCCAGGTGGGCCATGAACTCCCGCAGGTCGCGATACTTCAATGCCTGATCTCCTTATCGTGCTGCCGGCATGCGGGAGGATGATGGCGCAAACGGACATACCGGACCAGAACGCAAGTATCAAGCGAATTAGCCGCACGTCCCGAGAAGTGCTTGATCGGTAGCCCTGTCGGCGCCTCGCAGACATCCGCGAGGCGCTTTGGTGGTGGACTATCAGGCAAAACGAGCAGTGCCTCGCCAAGACTCGCCATGCGATAAGACGCCCACAGAGCGCCACAACCAATAAAGCCGAAAGCTCTACTTTCGCGTTGCGTGCTTGACCGGACGCTTACGAACGCGCTGGTCGCGGCGACAAATGGCCTGTGCAAAGTCAAGACTACGAGATCGGCTCTGGCCAGCAGTCTTTATATTTTTTAACTTGAGATGCGCTAATCGCGCATCCAGTCCATCCCTTAGGAGAACCAGGCCAAGGATCCCAGTACACCGTATTTTCATCGTTAACTTTAGCGCCGTCGGTTCGTGTCTTAATAATTCTTTTCGTAACTGACCGCCAAGCGTCAACGTCCAAGACATAAAAATCAGGCAGTTCTCGCAAATCCTTGCCCTTAAAATCAACAAAAACGAGAAGATCTCCTTCAGCCCAAATTCCGGAAACCTTTGGCCACTGATTCCCTGTCTTAGCCTTGACAGAGACTCTAAATAACTTTTTATTATCTTCTACTAGAATATCGGTCTTTTTGTGATTTCCAAGAGTAAGCTGGGCATAGAATCCACGCCTGCAAAGCTCGAAAGAGACCGCATACTCCGCCGCCAAACCGATAGTTTCTTTACTATTCATTTCTTGACTTCCTGTTTTATATTATCCCTGCCAGAGCAGGTTTGTAATGGATTAATATTATTTTCCAAGTTGATTCACCATCAACTGTCACCTACTCATCGGCACAAGCGCGACAACACATTTCGTTCCTTCTGGATAATGGTCGCGACAGCCTGCTTTCTTTGGCTCATCGCCCATGTTGTGCCAAGGATCCATCCACCCGTGAGGCGTCTGCAGGATGTAGTGGTCATCTTTATATTTCCCTTTGTCTCTAATGCAGACAATGGTTCCATCGGGAAAATTCTCCTTCTTCCGCCAATCCTCCACAACGTTTATCCCTTTTGCTTTAAGCGCATGAACGAGATGATGAAGTTCAAGGCCATATCCAATCCCTTTATCCGGGTCTTGGGCATCGACCCCAATCCCCTTTTGCTCCTCGACCAGTGTCTTCGCCTCTCGATACGAGATGCCGAGCAGCGATGCGACGCAGGCTGCACCACATCCCCATTCGTCTTCTTGCTTGACCAGACTGTACCGATCCATAAGCCCCCCTTTTTTTACTCATGATCTTCAGAAGACAATGGACTTATCTAACGGGCGCTCCATTGCCGTAACGAATCATATTCTGCCGTGGACAAGACGGCAAAAACAGTCAGATAAGATCCAAAAACACAATAGCAACAGACGGTCTTTTTAGCCATCACTTCACGTTCACCTTGCGCACAGCGCTCACGCTGTCCCCAAATCCGCGCAGCCACCATTCGAGCATGGCGCTGTCGACCACGGTAGCGGAGATCTCGAGCGTTTCGTCGTCGCATTCGATCACTTCCTGATCGCTCGACAACGGCGTTTCGAGCAGATGCAGTCCAGCGTCGCGGTCGATGCGGAAGGTGAGACGAACCCTTTCCCCTTCGCCGAAGCCGAAGCGCCCGTCGTCGTCATACTTTTTGAGATCAAAGTCTTTGGGCCTGTCGAATGTCAGCGTCGAGCGTTCGGCCGACAGGATGCGATGAAGCGCCAGATTCCTTTCGTTGTCGAAGCCGCGATAGCGGCAGACGAGATAGAGACGCGGTCCTTGTTGAACCAGACCCAAAGGCATCACATCGACCCGGCTCCGTTTTCCAGCCGAGTTTCGATAGTCGAGGTCCAACCAGTGGTTGGTGTAGAGCGCCTCGCTGACCGCCTCGAAGACACCGGGCGCGATCTTGGGCGGCAGCAGCGGCTGGCTGGTGGCCACGACGCGGATCTTCTCCGGCCACTCACGCGCAAGCCGGGCGCCGCTGTCCGCGCCCAGATTGCGCCCGGCCTGACTGAAGAAGGCGTCCATGGACTTCATCAGCCGGGTGGGCAACAGGTGCCGGAGGTGCTCTTCGGCCAATCGCAGCAGCAACGATTCCTGCGGCGTCAGATTGGGGACAGCGAGCGCCGTGGACTTTTCCATCCACCGATAGCCATAGGGTTTGCTTTGATCGTCGCGCTCGATCTCGAAGTGTCCGCTGAGCAGTTCCAGTTGCCGCTGGATGGTGCGCAGGTCGCGATCGATGCCGGCATCCTTCAGTTGCCGGTGCAGCTCGCCGGCCGTCACCTTGCGGCCGCGCGGTATGCGGCGCAGCAGCTCGACCGCCAGCAATACGGTTTCGTGCGTGTCGGAGCGTTTGGCCATCTCAGACCTGCAACGCGGAGCCGGAGAAAATCGACCACAGTCGCACCATGGCATAGGTGTCCAGCGCGCAATAGGCCAGCAATTGCCGCTCGATCTCCGCCTTGCGTGCCTGGCTGGTTTGCGGTTCCAGCGCCTCCAGGAAGACGTCCATGGCCATTTCTCCGTCCTGAACACCGTCAAGTCGTCCGTAACTCAAATCAGGACAGAGCGCGGGCAGTACCGCCTTGATGCTCCAACTCCCTCGCTGGGTCGGATGATAGTAATGCTCGCGTGCAACGGGCAACAGATCGACGACACGCTCATTCAACGCCAACAGCGACCTGGACAGACGAGGGAAACGCTGCGACAACTCCCGGATGCGGGCCGTTTCAAATCCGGCGTTGTAGACAAAGATCGGCCCGCGCTCGCCGCACGTTGCAATCAGCGCCGTGGCGAACGCACGGGATGGGTCCTTGCCGGAGAGATCCAGAAAAGCGTGTTGCGCGAGTGTTCCCGTTCGCGACATGCGATGGACGCTGAACTGGAAGGGAATCTGCTGGTAAGGCCGTGTGCCTTTCCAGATCGGCACGGCAAACTGAATGGTCTCGAAATCCAGAAAATAGGCCGGCAGTTTGTGGGCGGCCAAGGCTCGTGCCGCGCCCGCTCGATCGAAATGGGGCCTCCCGGAAAGCGTGGCGGTCTTGACGCGCCGCTGCTTGTCGTTGAGCAACTCGTCAGGCACGTCGCACAACTCGATGATGTCATGGGCCTCGATGTGCGTCGCCAGTTGCGCGGACGACCTGCCGGGTAACCAGTGAATCGGTTGCTCGGCCTGCGGTTCACCGCTCTGGCAATAGGCGAGGAAACCGCATTCGTAGGGTTTGCTGCACTGTGCTCCGGTTGCAATCCGGGGTTCCTGCTTCCTGGCCACGACCTGCTGCGCGCCGGCAATCCACCCGCGAACCTCCCCGCTCCGACCGAATGCATCACGGGTCAAGTCGTTTTCGACGAGCAGCCCCGCGTAATCATCACCGCCCGGATACACCCAGGATTTATCGATATGCGCCAGCGCAATGGCGGCCAAGGGGACTCCGGCCGAGCGGGCGATGAAGGCCTGCGTGGCCACGTCATCGCGGTGGTAATCCTTGACCGATGTGGAGGATTTCACCTCCACCATGCGCCACATCGGCTTGCCGCTCCTTCGCACCGGCAACATCACGTCGGCAAACGCCCGCGCACCCTCGGCACAGAATCCCGCCTCGAAGATCGGCTGCGCCGACTGCAGCAATGCCTGCGTGCGGGAGATCGCGCCCTCCACGCCTTCCGCCTGTAGATCGATCAACGCACCCTTAACCTTGGGGTCATAGAGGCGTCTTGCGAGTTCACCGACGCGATGCCCAGCGGAAAAACTGGCCTGCGTGGCAGCCGAATCCTCGCGGCACTCCGGGCGATAAATCTCCAGCCACAAGCGCTTGGGACACTGGCGGTATGCCAGCAGCCTGGATTTGGATAGCGTTCGCATGGTGCCCCCTCGTCTTTTTTAAGGTCAGTGGTTGTCGATGATCAGAGAAATCCGATCGATGCCTTCGAACCTTCCTTCAGCGCGCATTCGGCCTCCAGCGCCGTCACCAGCGCGGCGGGCGATTGAAGGGGGCGAAAACGATGTTGCCGCGCCACGGCCGCGAAATCCCCGGGCGTCAGCCTGTCCAGGCGATTCATCTCTGGCCGCAGATCCGGCGAGGGTGCCGCGAGATGAAGTCGCACGCAGTAGCGGCACAGCATTTTCCAGCCTTGCTCGGGCCGCAAGTAGTCGAATTTCACTTTGAGATCAAACCGGCGCAGGGCAGCCTGATCCAGGCCGTCCATCAGGTTCGTCGATGCGATGAACACGCCGGAAAAGGATTCCATCTGCGTCAGCATTTCGTTGACCAAGGTCACCTCCCAACCACGCTGCGCCCCGCGCCGGTCCGCGAGAAAGCTGTCGACCTCGTCGATCAGCAGCAGGGCGCCATCGTCTTCAGCCTGACGGAAGGCATAAGCGATGTTTTTCTCGTTCTCGCCCACCCACGGCGACATCAGGTCGGATGCGCGCCGGATCAGAATCGGGACATCCATCTGCTGGGCCAACCAGTGACCATAGGCGGTTTTTCCGGTCCCTGGCGGTCCGTACAAGCAAAGTCTTCCCGAACCGACGGTGGTCATCCGCGCGGCGATTGCGGCCAGATCGGTGTCAGCCTGAATGAATGCGGGATCGTAGACCGCCGGTAGTCGGCTTGAATCCGACGGTGCCAACGGCCTGTGGCCTTGCGCCCTCAGGGTGTTGTTGGTCAGTCGCTCGAAAGCGACCGCAGCGCTGGTGTTGGAAAGATCGTCGCGGATGGCGCGGATGACCGATGCTGCCCGGGTCACGACGGCCGGTGCCAACGCCTCCGTTTTGGCGATCCGGGCGATGGCTTCATCATCCAGCAGGTCGCCACAAGCGTTCCGCAGAATCGATTCGCGCTGTTTCTTCGGCGGCACAGGCAGTTCGAACACCATATCGAAGCGGCGAATAAAGGCCCGGTCGAGGGTGGCGACGGAATTCGACAGCCAGAGCGTCGGCACCGGATTTTCCTCCAGCATCCGGTTGATCCACGCTTTGCGCAGTTGGGCCGTACTCTTCCGACCGAGCAGGCTGTCGCCGTCGTTGAAGGCATCCTCAACTTCGTCAAACACGATCAAGGCGCGACGTTGTGCGAAGAAACTCTGCGCGGCGCGAAAGGCGCGCAGGCGGCGCTCTCCGGTCACCGGGTCACCATCGGCGTCCTCGGCCGCAACCTCAAACAACTCACAGCCCATTTCATTCGCCAGCGCGCGGGCGAGCTGCGTCTTGCCCGTCCCCGGCGCGCCGTGAACAAAGATGTTGACGCCGCGCCGGCCCGTGGTGACCGCGTGCCGCAGATAGGGACACAGAATCTCGAGCGAGGTGTCGATGTGGCCGTATTCGTCGAGGCGAAGCTGTCCGGGTTCGGCGGCGCAGACGGTACCGCGCAACAGGCTGATCGGATCGGCCTCCACCGAAATCATCAGGTCGGCAAAATCATCCGACAACAGGTCCAGCTTGGCGCGCAACGTCCCGGTTCCGCTCCGGTCGACGGATACCAGGCCGGAACGGGAGAGAATTCCATCGGCGTTCAGCGACGCGCGGATTTCAGACTCCGGCACATCCAGAATGACCGATAGTGCATGGAATACCTTGGCGGACGAGAGCGCGCCGAGCCAGTCCGCCGCGTCGTCCAGCAGGCGGTCGCTGTGGATCGAAACGACAAACTCCAGGATCCGGCAATCGGTCGTGCCGAGTCCGACCAGATCGGACAATTGGCGAATGTTCTCCCGCAGGCAGCGTGGCAGCTGCGTCTTCGCCGCCTGCCTTTCCGCTTTTCGGTGCAGATCCCGCAACGCCGACCGAATCGCTCTGGGATCGAACTCATCCTGATCCGGATCGATCGAGCGGCCCAGCCCCAAGACTTCCGCCACGGCGTCACTGTTGAAGCCATGAGCACCGATGAGCTCCCGATGGGCGCCGAGCGGCACCAGGATACGGAGCAACCAGAGTCGAATGGCCGGTTCCATCGTCAGCGACGGTTTGGAGTGACGCGCGCGCGGCTTGAACATAGGGCTCTCCTGTTCGGGAAAACCATCTTAGGGAAAGATACGACGTAATGTGTCGCATGAGACATGTTGCGTGGAAGTCGATGCGAGGCGCCGCGCGATCGATTCCGCACCCTTCGGTCCAGTCGACCGCGCTGCCGTCAGCTCGGGGGGACGTGGTGGTACCCGGGTCGATCAGGGCTGATAGACTCGGTCTCACGATGCACCACCCGGACGGTGATGATGGCGCTGCAAAATTTGCTACAGGCTGACGAATGTCGCGGAATGGACGACATCCGCGCTCAAATCGACCGGATCGATCGGGCCGTCGTCGGCCTGATCGGGCGGCGCTACCGATACGTGCTGGCGGCGGCCCGGTTCAAGACCTCAGAGACGTCTGTCAGGGCGCCCGAACGGTTCGCAGCCATGCTTTCGAAGCGGCGCGAATGGGCCGTGGAGGAAGGCTTGAACGCCGATGTGATCGAAAAGCTCTACGCGGATCTGGTGGGGCATTTCATCGACGAGGAAATGCGGCGCTGGAAGGCCGAGCACGTCCCGGACTGAGCCTTGCGACCGGGGTAGCGCGGCCTGCCGCTCGGGGATTCTTGCCGGTAGGCCGGCTGGCAAGGCTGCCAGCACGGTCAGGAGACGACGATGGCGCCGCAGCCGGGCCGCCGGAACGGACGGACCCGGCTGGCGTCTGCCGGCGCGTCAGCGCGGCCGGCGGCCGGGCGCGTCGATGCGGCCGCGACGGTCGCCGGGCCGGCTGGAGCGGTCGCGCGCCGGTCGGCCATCGTCCCGGTGGCGGGGGGCGCCGGCGCCGGCGCCGTTCGAGGCGTTGGCACGCGGCGGCCGCTGACCCGGGCGCGGTCCGCGCGGCGCCTCGGGATGTGCGACGACTTCGCCGGCCAGCGGCGCCGAACCGAGCTCGAAGCCGGTGATCACGCTGGCCGGAATCTCGCGGCGCAACAGGCGCTGGATGTCGCGCAGCAGGGGTTGCTCCTCGCTGCTGACCAGGGAGACCGCCTCGCCGCTGCTGCCCGCCCGGCCGGTGCGGCCGATGCGATGCACGTAGTCCTCGGGCACGTTGGGCAGTTCGTGATTGATGACGTAGGGCAAGCCGTCGATGTCGATGCCACGCGCGGCGATGTCGGTCGCCACCAGCAGACGAACCCGGCCGTCCTTGAAATCGGCCAGTGCCTTGGTGCGGGCGTTCTGCGACTTGTTGCCGTGGATGGCGGCGGTTTCGATGCCGGTGCGCGCCAGTTGCTCGGCCAGCCGGTTGGCGCCGTGCTTGGTGCGGGTGAAAACCAGCACCTGATGCCAGTCGCCGCTGGTGACCAGATGGGCGATGAGCGCGGTCTTGCGCGTCTTGTCGACCGGGTGCACGCGCTGGGTGATCTGCGCTGCCGTGGTGTTGCGCGGCGCCACTTCCACGCTCACGGGCTGGCGCAACAGGCTCTGCGCCAGCGCGCGGATCTCGTCGTTGAAGGTCGCCGAGAACAGCAGGTTCTGCCGCCGCGCCGGCAACAGCGCGATCAGGCGGCGAATGTCGCGGATGAAGCCCATGTCGAGCATGCGGTCGGCCTCGTCGAGCACCAGCATGTCGATGCCGGACAGATCGACGGTGCGCTGCTGGGCATGGTCGAGCAGCCGCCCCGGGGTCGCGACGATGAGATCGACGCCGCGGCGCAGCCGGTCGATCTGCGGGTTGATACTCACCCCGCCGAAGATCACGGCGCTGCGCACGCGCAGGTGCCGGCCGTAGGTCTCGACCGATTCGGCCACCTGGGCCGCCAGTTCGCGGGTCGGCACCAGCACCAGCGCTCGGGGCGACCGGGCCGGACCGCTGGCGAGGCGGTGCAGGATCGGCAGCACGAAGGCCGCCGTCTTGCCGGTGCCGGTCTGGGCGGCGGCCAGCACGTCGCGGCCCTCGAGGACCAACGGGATGGCTTGGGCCTGGATCGGCGTGGGCTCGGTATAGCCGGCATCAGCCAAGGCGTGCAGCAACTCGGGCGCAAGGCCGAGGGTTTGGAAATTCATGCAGAAGCTCCTGATCGCCATCCCGCGCGCATCGCCGGCTGAGAGGGCAGAGTGATGAAGGACGGGCTGGCGACGGCGCAGGCGAAATGCCGGCGCTCTGTCGCCGCAAGGCGAGACCATGCGATGCAGGACTTCGGAACGGGAAAGGCCGTGGAGGAGGAAGCTTGGTCTCGAAGCTCGAATGGCGCGCCCGGAAGGATTCGAACCTCCGACCACCTGGTTCGTAGCCAGGTACTCTATCCAGCTGAGCTACGGGCGCGTTGAACGGCGCATTATCGGGAGGTGGCGGATGTCTGTCAACAAGCGCCGCCGCGGGAACACTCGGGCCGCTACGGGGCGAGCCGTGCCGATGCCTGCTTCTGGCCCGCGAGCACCGTCTGCACGCAGGGTCGCTGCCGCAGACGGCTCAGATAGTCCGGCAGGCCCGCCAGCGGTGCCAGCAGATCCTCGCCATAGATCCGGCGCGTCGCCAGGGCCACCAGCGGCAGGTGGATGACCGCCGCCAGATCGGCCAAGGTGAGCGCCCCGCCGGCGAGAAAGCCGTCGAAGCGGACCATCTGGCCGAAGGCCGCGCCGGCTTTTTCGATCTGCGCGCGGACCTCCTGGCGGGTTTCATCACTGACCGCGCCGCCGAAGAACGCCTGGGCGTAGAGCCGCCGCGCCGGCAGTTCCAGATACAGCTCCATCACCCGCATCAGCTCGCGCACCTTGGCGCGCGCAAACGGATCCTCGGGGTAGAGCGCGGGTTCGGGATGGGTTTCCTCGAGGTAGTCGAGGATCACCTGTGATTCGCTGAGAAAGCGCCCGGCGTCGATTTCGAGACAGGGAATCTTGCCCATCGGGCTTTTCTGCTGAAATTCCGGCTTGGGCGGCGGAAAAACCTGCACTTCCTCGAAGGGCAGGCCTTTTTCGAGCATGGTGAGCTTGACGAGGTTGTAGTAGTTGCTCAGCGAAAACCCATGGAGGCGGTACATGAGCATCTCCTGCGCTAGACGGTGAGGCCGCCGTCGGCCACGAACACGCCGCCCGTGCAATAGGCCGCGGCGTCGGAGGCCAGAAACACCGCGAGTCCCGCCAGGTCCTGCGGCATGCCGATGCGGCTGATGGGCGCCATCGCCAGCGCCTGCTTGAGCACCTGATCGTTCTGCCACAAGGCCTGGCTGAACTTGGTCTTGATGAGCCCCGGACAGATCGCGTTGGCGCGAATGCCCATCCCGCCCCATTCCTTGGCCATGACCTTGGTCAGGCTGATCAGGGCGGACTTGCTGACGCTGTAGAGCCCCAGCATGCGCTCGGGATTGAGGCCGCCGACGCTGGCGATGTTGACGATGGAGCCGCCGCCGCGGCTGCGCAGCACCGGCACGGCGCGCTTGCACAGCTCCAGCGGCCCCTGCACGTTCACCGCCATGATCTTCTGGAACACCGACTCGTCGGCGTTCATCATGGGGCCGAAGACCGGGTTGGTCGCCGCGTTGTTGACGATGATGTCCACACCGCCATGACGGGCGATGACCTCGTCCATCAGGGCGCGCGCCTGCGCCATGTCGCCCATGTGGGCCGCCACCGCGCTCGCCGTGATGCCTGCGGCGCGGAGCTGTTCCGCCACCGCTTCCACGGCTTCGAGCCGTCGGCTGGACACCACCACCGTGGCGCCGAATTCCCCCAAGGCGCGGGCGATGGCCTCGCCGATGCCCTTGCTGGCGCCGGTGACGACCGCCACCTTGCCGGTCAGGTCGAACCGCTGCTTGATGCTCTCGTCCATGAGATCAGTCCTGTTGGTCGGTACGTGTTCCGGTCACCCCGGCAGGAGGCGCGCGGCGGGCGGAGGAGGGCCCTGCGTCGCCGCGCACCCCCGCGCTCAATGCCCGCGCGCCTTGGTCATGTCGGCGACCTTGTCCCACTGCTCGGCCACCGACTCGACGGTCGGCTCCTTGAGGGTCGCGCCCTGGTTTTCCATCATCTGTGCGCGGAAGAAACGCCCGCCGCCGGCCTGCAGGATGAAGCCGTTGGGCGCATCCTCGGTGCACAGGTACACCACGCCGGGCGTCACCAGCTCGGGCTTGAGCTGATCCAGCATGGGCTTGGGCATCAGGCCCTCGGTCATGCGCGTGCCGGCGATGGGCGCGATGGCATTGGTGCGGATGTTCTTCTTGGCGCCTTCCTTGGCCAGCGTGTTCATGAAGCCGACGATGCCCAGCTTGGCCGCGCTGTAGTTGGTCTGGCCGAAGTTGCCCCACAGGCCCGAGGCGGAGGTCGTCACCACGATGCGGCCGTATTCCTGCTCGTTCAGGATCGGCCAGGCGGCCTTGGTCACCAGCACGGTGCCGATGAGGTGGACTTCCGTCACCAGGCGGAAGTCTTCCATGGTGAGGTTCTTGAAGCTCTTGTCGCGCAGGATGCCGGCGTTGTTGATGAGGATGTCGATGCGCCCCCAGGCGTTCATCGCATCGTCGACCATGCTCTGGGCGCCTTGCGGGTCGGCCACCGAACCGCCATTGGCGATCGCCTGCCCGCCCATGGCCTTGATCTCTTCGACGACCGCGCGGGCCGCATCGCTCGACCCGCCGGTGCCGTCGATATTGCCGCCCAGATCGTTGACCACGACCTTGGCGCCGCGCCGCGCCAGTTCCAGCGCATGGGAGCGGCCGAGGCCATGGCCGGCGCCGGTCACGATCGCCACTTTGCCGTCGAAACGAAAGCTCATGATGCATCCTCCATGATGAACGTGGGCGAGCCGCGCATCCCGCGCAGCTCAGGTGATCCGGCGTCGATCCGGGTCCGGTCGGTCCAGCATAGCCCAGGCATTCGGGGCGGGGTATGGCCGATTTCCTACAGACGATGGGCATCGGGCAGATACTGGAACAGCCAGGTTTCCGTCAGCGGCTGCTTGCGCAGCGGCAGGAAACAGCGCAGATCGACCGGCTGGCTGCCTTCCACGTCGAGCAGGTCGAACACTGCGCGCCACCGATCGCCGCCCACCACTTTCAGCGAATAGCTGCCCGCGATCCGGCCGCGCGAGGCCCACACGGTGGGCAGGATGTCGAAGCGCTGCGGCATCTCCGCCAGATTGGCGCCGGCGAAGTCGATGACGAACTTGCGCGCGTTTTCGGGGCGGATGCCTTTTTCCTGTCCCGGAATGCCGGACCGGCCGATCCAGGTGTCGACCACGCGACCGATGCCGTCCTGCGGATAGGGCTCCTGATCGACCCAGTGCAGGCGGTAGTCGAATGCCCAGCGCGAGCCGGCGGTCACCGGCGCCTTGGGCACCCAGTAGGCCACGATGTTGTCGTGGATCTCGTCGTTGGTGGGGATCTCGACCAGTTGCACGGATCCTTCGCCCCATTCGCCCAGGGGCTCGACCCACAGCGCCGGCCGGCGGTCGTAGTAGGCGCCGTCGTCCTGGAAGTGATCGAAGTTGCGGTCCCGCTGCAACAGGCCGAAGCCGCGCGGGTTGTTGTCGAAAAAGCTGTTGGTCATGACGTTGACGGGGTTGTTCAGCGGTCGGAAGATGCGCTCGCCCGCCCCGGTCCACAGCGCCAGTCCGTCGTTGTCGTGGATTTCCGGTCGCCAGTCCGAACCCTGACGCCGGTTGGCCTCGCTGTACCAGAACATGCTGGTGAGCGGCGCGACGCCCATGCGCGTGATCGCGGTGCGCGGGAACAGCGCGGCCGACACGTCCATGGTCATCGTCTTGCCCTTCCGGCAGACGAAGCGATAGGCCCCCGCCAGGCTGGGGCCGTCGAGCAGGGCGTAGATCGTCACGCTCTTGCCGCCCTCGGCCTGCTCCAGCCAGAACTGCGTGAACAGGGGGAACTCCTCGGGCTCGGGCAGCGCGGTGTTGATCGCCACCCCGCGCGCGGACAGCCCGTATTGATCGAACGGCCCGCTGGTGCGGAAATAGCTCGCGCCCTGGAAGGCCAGCCAGTCGGGCCCGTCCTTGCCGTCGTTCAGCACGCGAAAGCCGGCAAAACCGAGATCCTTGGGCAGGATGCGGTCGAGACCGGTGTCGCCGTAGGTGAAATAGTCCGGCCGATAGAGCAACTCCCGTGCCTGGCCATCCTCCAGCACATGGATCTTGACCCCTTGCCGCACCCAGCGGTGCAGGTGGAAGAACTGCACGCCATAGGGGCGCCCAGCCTCGCCCCAGAGCGCCTTTTCCTTGCGATAGCGCAGTTTCTGGTGGGTATCGAAGTCAATCGATTCCAGCGTGGCGTTGGCCTTGATGGGGCGCGGCTGAAAGGGCCGAGCGGCCAGATCGCGGGCCTGCTGCGCCAGCTTGTCGAACGAGAACGCGGCGACCGGCCCGAACGCGAGCCCCTCGGCCTGTGCCCACGCAGTTCTGGCCAGCGGGGGCAAGCCCGCCCACGCCACCACGGCGCCGAAACCCTGAAGAAAACCGCGTCGATTCATGTCCGCTCCCATGTCCGTCGAAAAAATCCGCAGCGCCGGCGGTCCCGGCGATCGGCGCCTCGTTTAAACTCGTCGTGACGGCGATCATCCGCGCCGACTGTACTCAAGCTGCGAGGCCGAAACCATGCCGACCTACGATTATCACTGCCCCGCCAACGGCCGCACGCTGTCCGCCTGGCACGGCATCAGCCGCCAGTTGACCACCTGGGCGGGGCTGTGCCGGGAAACCGGCGAACCTCTGGGCGACACGCCTGAGGATGCCAGGATCGAGCGCCTGATCACCGGCGGCGGGGTGATCACCCGCGGCAGCCCGTCCGCGCCGCTCATGCCCTGCGGCAAGCACGCCTGCGGCTGCTCGCACTGAGGCGGCGGCGTCCCGCGCGCCAGGCATGCGGGATGCCGGGCATTACAGGAAACTGCGGCTGATCAGTTCCTTCATGATCTCGTTGGTGCCGCCGTAGATCTTCTGCACCCGGCCGTCGACGAAGGCCTTGGCCACCGGGTATTCCAGCATGTAGCCATAGCCGCCGTGGAGCTGCAGGCATTCGTCGGTGAGCGCGCACTGCAGATCGGTGGTCCAGAGCTTGGCCATGGCCGCGGTGGTCACGTCCAGTTTCTTCTGCAAGTGCAGTGCGAGGCACTGGTCGACGAAGATGCGGCCGATGGTCACCTGGGTCTTGAGTTCCGCCAGCTTGAAACGCGTGTTCTGGAACTTGGACAGGGGCTTGCCGAACACCTCGCGCTGTTTGACGTAGTCGATGGTGTGCTGGAGCACGTGCTCGGAGGCGGTGATCGAGCCCATGGCGATGAGCAGGCGCTCCTGCACCAGTTCGCTCATGAGGTAACCGAAACCGCCGCCTTCCTTGCCCAGTAGATTGGCCGCCGGCACCTTGCAGTTGTCGAAGAACAGCTCGGCCGTGTCCTGGGCCTTCATGCCGACCTTCTTGAGCTTGCGACCCTTGTCGAAACCGGGTGTTCCCGCCTCGACCACCAGCAGACTGACGCCGGCGGCGCCCTTGCTGGGATCGGTCTTGCAGATCACGATCACCAGATCCGACATGTAGCCGTTGGTGATGAAGGTCTTCTGGCCGTTCAGGATGTAGTGGTCGCCCTCGCGTCGGGCGTGGGTCTTGACCGCCTGCAGATCGGAACCGGTGCCGGGCTCGGTCATGGCGATGGCGCCGATCAGCTCGCCCTTGGCCATGCGCGGCAGCCAGCGCTGTTTCTGTTCCTCGTTGCCGTACTTGAAGATGTAGGGCGCGACGATCTCGTTGTGCAGCATGAAACCGGGGCCGGACGCGCCGGCGCGGGTCTGTTCCTCGGCCTGCACCACGGTGAACAGAAAGTCGGCCTCCGCCCCGCCATACGCTTCGGGCAGCGACATGCACAGCAGGCCCGCCTCGCCGGCCTTGAGCCAGACCTCGCGCGACACCTGTCCGTCCTCCTCCCACTGGTCGTGGTAGGGCACGACTTCCTTCTCGTAGAAGCGGCGGCAGGTCTGGCGGAACATTTCGTGTTCCTCGCGAAAAATCGCGCGGGGCTTGTGCATGGGGGATCCTCCGATCATCCGTGTTGCGAATCCGGCCGAATACGGCTTCGTGCCAGCGGGCATTATCACGATTGATGCGCGGGCTGCACAGCCCCGGGGCGCCCCGATCGGTTACCATGTTGCGGCCCGCCCGAGCGGCTGGACCGCATGCTCTTTGCTACAGGGATCCCGTATGGATCATCGCCTTTCCCTGCCCGTTGCCCGCGCGCTGCGGGACGTCTTGACCCGCGGCTACGGCCGACGTGATTTCATGGGCGACCTCACCGCCGGCATCACCGTCGGCATCGTCGCTCTGCCGCTCGCCATGGCACTGGCCATCGCCAGCGGCGTCGCGCCCCAACAGGGGCTCTACACCGCCATCGTGGCCGGCGCCCTCATCGCCCTCACGGGCGGGTCGCGCGTCAACGTCTCGGGGCCCACGGCTGCGTTCGTGGTGGTGCTGCTGCCCATCGCCCAGCGCTTCGGCCTCGGCGGGCTGCTCACGGCCAGCGCCATGGCCGGCGTGATCCTGTTGCTCATGGGCCTGGCGCGCCTCGGCCGCTTCATCGAACTGGTGCCCTATCCGGTCACGGTGGGCTTCACCAGCGGCATCGCCGTCGTGATCGCCACCCTGCAACTGAAGGATTTCCTGGGGCTGCCCGTCGGCACACTCGAAGGCCACTACTGGGTGAAACTGAGCGTGTTGCTCGGCGCGCTGCCCCAGACGCACACCGCCGACCTGCTCATCGGCGCCCTGACGCTGGGTGTCATGGTGCTCTGGCCGCGCCTGGGCCTGCGCTTTCCGGGCCATCTGGTGGCGCTGCTGGCCGGCAGCCTATTGTCCTTGCTGCTGGCCCGGATCGGGCCGGAATGGACCGTGGATACCATCGGCTCGCGCTTCACGTGGACGGCCGGCGCGCAGAGCGGTCACGGCATTCCGCCCTTGCTCCCGCAGTGGCAGTGGCCCTGGACCCAGCCCGGCCCGGATGGCCAGCCGCTGGGCCTGTCCTTCGGCCTGCTGCAGGATCTGCTCGGTCCGGCCTTTGCCATTGCCATGCTGGGCGCGCTGGAATCGCTCCTGTGCGCCGTGGTCGCCGACGGCATGGCGGGTACGCGCCACGATCCCAACGCCGAGCTGGTGGGGCAGGGGCTGGGCAACCTCGTGGCCCCCTTCTTCGGTGGCATCGCGGCCACGGCCGCCATCGCCCGCACCGCGACCAACGTCCGCGCCGGCGCCCGCTCACCACTGGCCAGCGTCATCCACGCCGGTGTGGTGCTCATCGCCGTCGTGGCCCTGGCGGGACTTTTATCCTATCTGCCGATGGCGGCCCTGGCGGGTCTCCTGCTGATGACCGCGTGGAACATGAGCGAGGCGCGGCACTTCGTGCGGGTGGTGCGCCGTGCGCCCGGCAGCGACGTGATGGTCCTGCTCACCTGCTTCGCCCTCACCGTGTTGTTCGACATGGTCGTGGCCGTGACCGTCGGCATGGGGCTGGCCGCGATCCTGTTCATCAAGCGCGTCATCGATCTCACCGAAGGCCGCCTGTTGAGCACGAACGGCGGCGTCGGCGCAGGTGTGTCCGACCTGCCCGGCGTGCTCGTCTACGACATCAACGGACCGCTGTTCTTCGGCGCCGCCCAAAAGGCCTTGCGCACCCTGCACACCGTAGACCCGGGTCTGCGCGTGCTGATCCTGGACATGGCCGACGTGCAGTTGATGGACATGACCGGCATGACCGCCCTGGAGGAACTCGTCAAGCAGGCGCAACGCCAGCGCCAGACCGTCATCGTGTGCGGCCTCGCGCCGCGCCTGATCCTGAAATTGCGCCGCGTGGGCCTGCGGCGGGTCAAGGGGGCGCTGGAATATGCGCGGAGCATCGACGAGGCCCAGCGTCGGGCCGTGGCCTTGCTCGAGACCCCGCTCGTCGCCGCTCAATCCGCGACCGCCTGACGGGGCGTCCAGCCGAGCCATCGGCGCCGGGCGGTTCGTTACCGCTCGAGGGTGTAGATCGCGTCGATGCTGGATTGCGTGCCGCTCTCGGTGCGCAGGGTCCAGCGGCGGCTGAGCGTATAGCGCGTGCGCAAGGTGCTCACCGCATTGAAGACACCGACGCCATAGCTCACATGGAGCCGGGGTGTGAGATAGCGTCCGACGCTCAGTTCGCTGGCGGTGACGTCGCCCGTGTTCCTGACCTCGACATCCTGCACCCCGAACCGGCTGCCGATACGCTGCGCCAGGAGCTCGCCGCCGGCCAGGCCCACCGCCGCCGCGGCGCGGTTCATGGCTGCGCCATCATCCCCGCTGGCCTGGTTCAGCGGGCGCCCGAGCACCAGATAGGCCAGGGCATCGGACTGGGGCAGCAGCGGTTGTGAAAACACCTTCACGTCCGGCTGCTGGACCAGTCCGCGCGCCTCGACCCCGACGGTCTGGTCGCCGAATTTCCGGCTCGCGCGCAGATCGAGCCCCGGCGTGTCGAGCGGCGCGCCCGCGTAAAGGATGCGACCGTGCTCGATGGTGAGGTCCTGCCCATAGGCCCGGTAGCGACCATCGAGGATGAGTTCGCCGCTCGCGACCGGCAGCGTTCCGGGCCCTTCGCGCAGGCCGAGCTGGCCAGTGATGTCGGTCTTGAGCCCGAAGCCCTCGAAACGCACCTTGTCCCCCAGGATCAGCCGCAGGTCCAGCGCCCAGGGCAGGGCGCCGCGCGTGGCCGCCGCCTCGGGTCCCACGATCACTTCGTCCCTGCTGGGCTTGACCGTGCCTTCCAGTTCCCTGGGCTTGAGCAAGGCGTCGGGCACGGTGAGCTGACCGTTCACGGCCAGCTTCTCCGGCGTGTAGCTCACCTGCATGTCGGGCGAAACGCGCACCCGGGCCTCGGTCGTGTCGGCGACCAGCACATCCCGCCCGCGCAGGCGCACCTGCAGTTCCGGACGGCCCTGCTGCAGCCCGAGCTGGCCGTCGATGGACAGGGCGCCACCGCCCGAATCGAGCGCGCCGGCGAGACGCAAGCGGTCGCCGCCGATCGGCGTGGCTTCCAGCCCGATCCCGCGCAGTTGCAGGCCCGCGACCGGAACGTCGACGGCGCCCTCGGTGAGCCGGGCGGCACCCGAAAATTCCGGCGCCCGCCACGGGCCGCGCCAGGCCAGATCGGCCGACAGGCGCCCACGCGGCCGATCGAGCTGGGTGATGAGGAGCGCCAGCGGCGCCAGCTCGTTGGTGTCGAGTTGCACCCGGCCTTCCGCCGGAAGGTCTGCCAGCCGTTGCCAGTGACCGTCGTAGGCGGGAATGGCGAGCCCGGCTTCCAGTCGGCCCGCCGCGCCCGGCTGACCGCTCAGCCGGGCGGTGAGCCCGCGCGGCGTCGCCGCCCCGGTGAGTCGTAGCGCCTCGAGCGTCAGAAAGCGATCCGGCGGCAAGCCGGCGATGGGGCTCTTGCGCTCGACGATGACGTCGTCCGCCTGAGCGGCGATCGTGCCCGTCATGCGCTCGCCGGTACCTTGCGCTTCGACGGTCCCGCCGACACGCCCGACCAGGCGCCAGTCTGGACCCAGGAGGCCTTGCCAGGGCGCAAGGTCGAGGTCCGTCAGTTGCAGTTGCGCGGCGAGCGCTTCGGGTCGCCATTGCCCCTGGGCGCACAGGGACTGGCCGGCCTGTCGCAGACACAGTCCGGACAGCGCCGCCTGCTGTCGACCGAGTTCCAGCGCCGCGGGCTGCGCCAGTTGCCAGGGCGCGCCATCCCGGGGCCGCAGCGCCAGCGCCGTCATGCGTCCCGCCCAGAGCGGCGCTTTCCAGCCGCCCGCGGCTTCCATCTGCACGGCCAGCGCGGGCTGCTCGGCGCTGATCGACAGGCGATGCGCATCCGGTCGGCCCTGCAACGTGACCTTCGCCGCATCCACGCGCCGCGCGTCGCTCTCGACCCCGCGCGCGGTGGCGTCCAGGCTCAAGGGGCCGTTCCAGCCGCCCCACTGGCCGGCCACCTCGAGCGCCTCCAGACGTGTGGCGTCCAGACGCACCTTCCCCGCCGATGCATCGAGCTCGATGCGCGGATCGGTGCGGGGGCCCGCGGCCTGAGCCGCCAGCGCCAAGTGCCCCGAGGCGCCCGGCCAGAGGTCGCCGAGGTCGGGCGCGTCCAGCCGGGCCTGCAGGCGCACCGTCTCGGCCCAGCGGCCCTCGCCGGTCAGTCGCGCCTGGCCGGAGCGCGCCTGCAGCCCGGTCAGCGTCCAGTCGCTGCCGCCACCCGAAAGCGCCGCCTTTGCGGCGAGCGGCCGTCCGCGCAGTTGGCCCTGCAGGCTCCGGATCTCGGCCTGCGCCTGTAGCCCGCTCGCGTCACGCTGCCCCCGCGTCGATGCATCGAGCGCCAGCCGCCCGGGCCAGCGCGCATCGATACCACCCGGATCCAGGCCGCGTCCGCGCACCTCGAAGCCCCAGGACAGCGCCGGCGACCAGCGCAGCAGGCCGCTGCCCTCGACGGTCCCCTTGAGCAGCCCACGCGCCGTCAGCGCAGCAATCCGCAACTCTGACCGATCGCCCTGACCCGCCAGCGCCACTGTGGCCGGCTCACGCCCGTTGGCATAGGCGCCTTTGATGAGCGCGCGCAGGCTCAGCTCGTAGCGCGCGAGGGTGCCATCGAGCTGCAGCCGGCCCTCGGGACTGTCGAGCGGCGTTCCCGGCCAGCGCAGGTCCTGCCAGGCGAGGTCGGCCCGGACGGGCTGCTGATCCGCGCCGGTGAAGGGAATGTCTGCCTGACCGCGAAGCCGGCCCGCCGGGCCGTCCATGCGCAGGTGTTCGAGCCGCGCGCCCGAGCGATCGAGCCGCCCGGCAAGCTCGGCCAGCCAGACGCCCTGCGGGGCGCCGTCGGCGCGTCCCTGCGCCTCGATCTCGGCGCGCTCGAGCGTCCCCGCGCCCGCGATTTCGCCCTGCAACACGACGGTCTCGGGCACGTCCGGACGAAACAGGTGCGGACGCAGCGCGCGCGTGGTCCATGTGGCCTGCCACTGCAGCGGTCCCAGCGGCTGGCGGAGCCGGGCGACTAGCTCGTAGGCGTAGGGCGCAGGGGCGGCGTGCGCGATGCCCAGATCGGTGAGGTCGCCCGCGAGCGCGAAATCGCCGGACCATGCGGGATACCCCGCGACGGGCGCCTGCGCCGCGAGCCGCGCCGTGAGCGGCCAGCGGCCCGTCGTCTCGCCGCTGCCCGCGCCGCTGACCTGCAGGCGCGGATGATCCAGCGCGAGCCGGCCCGCGGACCAGCGGCCCCCGCCCAGCCCAAGGTCCTCGCCGCGCGCGTCGATGCACTGCGGCGCCTCCGAGTCGCGCTGATAGCAGGCCTGTTGCACATCGAGCCGATCCAGGCGAATCGCGAGCGGCAGCGCCAGCGGTGCGGGCGGCGCGCCATCGCCCGGGGGCTGCGCGGCGGCGGGCGCCGTGGCCTGATAGCGGAGATCGCGTAGCGTCAGCTCGGCGATGTGCAGCCGCCGCCGCAGCAGCGGCGCCGGGTGCCAGGCGAGATCGAGCCGACCCACACTCAGCGCCCAGCCGGCGCCACTCACGCGCAATCCGGTGATGCCCACGGGACCGGCCAGCGATCCCTCGGCGAGATCGTAGTCGTAGGTCACCGGCGCGTAGGGCTGCAGCAGCCGCGCCAGCCGATCGACGCCATCGGGTCGCGCGGCCAGCCAGTACGCTGCGCCGGCCAGCCCCAGCACGGTCGCCACCAGGCCGAGCAAGGTCAGGCGCAACAGCTTCACAACTCCGATCCCAAACTCAGGTGCAGCCGCCAGTCCGCCTGCGGATCGTCGATGGGCTGCGCCACGTCCAGCTTCAGCAGGCCCACCGGACTGCGCCAGCGCAATCCCAGACCGGCTGCGGTCTTCAGGTCCAGCGCGCTGTCTTCGAAGGCATTGCCGGTATCGACGAACACCGCCGCGCCCCACTGGCGCCAGAGCATCTGCTCGAATTCGGCGCTGGCGGTGACGAGATAGCGTCCGCCCTGGATTTCGCCCTGGGCATTGCGGGACCCCAGCTCCTGGAAGGCGTAGCCGCGCACACTGTTGTCGCCGCCGGCGAAGAAACGCTTCGACAGGGGCAGGTCGGACAATTGACTGGCCAGCGTGGCGCCGGTCTGTTGACGCAGGATCCAGCGGCCGCGGCTGCCGGCGGGATGGATCCAGCGGGTGTCCATCAACGCTTGACCAAACGGCGAGGTGTCGGCCGAGACGCTGCCCAGCAGATCCAGATTCCAGCGCAGGCCATCCCGCGGATAGACCGGATCGTCGGCGCGCAGATAGGTCCAGGTGGCCCCGGGCAGGAGCGACAGAACCTGATCTTCCTCGCCGCCATCGGCCAGTTCGAAGCGCTCGTGCTCGAGATTGAGGCGCAGGTTGCGCCGCCAGGGTGGATCGCGGTCATTGCGCGCGATGCCGACACTGGTGATCCGGCTGGTGCGGTCCTCCACGTTGGTCTCCCGCAACCCGCCGTTCAGGTCGAGCGAGTCGGTGGCGGGATCATCGATGGGGATGAGGTAGCTGAATTGCGCGCTGGCGTCCACCTGCGCCAGCTTGAGCTGACTGCGCCAGCGGTGCCCCAGGGAATTCACGCGCCGGTTGTCCCAGCCGAGGGTGCCGCGCGGCCCGGTGTCCGTGCCGTAGCCGATGCCGAAGGTGTATTTGTGCCGCGGGCTCGGGTCCAGCGCCACGTCGACGGGCACGGCACCGTCCACCGCCTGTTCGGGATGCGGCACCACCTCGACGCGCGAGAAATATTCGGTGTCGTCGAGCGCGTACTGCAGATCGAGCAATGCGCGCACGTTGTAGAAATCCCCCGGCGCGAAGGGCACGAAACGCGCCAGAAATGCCGGATTCAGGATGTCCTGCTCGAGGCGGACGGGACCGAAGGTATAGCGCGGACCGGTGTTGAGCGTAAGGCGCACGACCGCCGTGCCCGCCGCCGGATCGACCCGCAGCTCGGCGGGGTCGAAGGCCGCATCGAGGTAACCGGTCGACAGGGCGCGGCGCCGCAGGCGGGTCTTGCCCTCCTCGTAGCGGCGATGGTCGGCCACATCACCGACCTGGAGTGGAAAACCGGTCACGATGGCGCGCAGATCCGGATCGTTCTCGCCGTCGCCCGCAAGCGCGACGGCGACCTCGCTCAGCCGGACCGGCACCCCGGGGTCGATGCGGTAGCGCGCCAGCCAGCCACCGTCACGGGGGGCCAGCTCGGTCTCGATCCTGGGCGCATAGAATCCGAAGGGGCGCAGGGCCTGCTCGATTTCCGCCTGAGCCTGCAGGTGCAGGCGGCGCAGGCGGGATTCCGACATGCGCGCCGCGTCTTCCTGGAGAATACCGAGGCTCGCGCGGACGTTGCGCTCCAGATCGCCGTCGATGCCCGCGATCTCGACGCTCAGCGTCACCGCAGAGGCGGGGGCGATCCAGACCCAAAACAAGACCGCGGCCGCCTGTGCGCGCCATCGTCCCGAAAACAGCATCCGGTCTCCAATCGCCGGGCGGGACGCGAATCGCTAGGGCGCGGCCTCGCAGGCGGGATAGGCCCGCACCGGGGCCGGCACGGGCAGTCTGGCCAAGGACGTGGCGATCACCGCCGCCCATGCCGAACCGGCGTGGGCCCGCAGGCGGCCGAGCACGGTGGCGGCATCGGGATCCTCTCGTGCTTCCAGACCATAGAACCGCTCCGTGAGTTCCGGGCTCTGCCCTTCGATCAGCCGATAGCTGCCCAGATAGGCAACTTCGCCCGCACGGACGTCGACGCATCGGCCCGCGCTGGCCTTGCGGTTGAACCAGTAGGGCCGCTGCCCGTCGCTGAACCCCGCGAGGACGTAGCGACCGGGCTTCAGATCGGGCAGCAGGAAGTCGCCGTTCTCGTCCGGGTAGGCCTTGGGCGTGGTGATGTTCATGGCCCATCCGGCCCCTGCGGGCAGGATCAGGACGGCGTAGGGGCGCGTCGCCGCGCCGGTGAGATGGCCGGCGACGGCAGCGGTTCCGGTCCGCGGCGAGCGCGCGAATGGATCCGTGGCACAGGCCGTCAGCAGGAACACGCAAAGCAGAATCAGGCAACGTTGGGGCATGGACGGAGTCTCCGGCAAGTTTTCCCGCACTATAACCTGCGGCTGCCCGAAGCAAGCGGTTGTGGCGCAGGTCACCGTGGGCGCACGGCGGTTGCGGCCGCAGCCGCTGGGTTAAAATGCGCCGATGACGGACGTGACGGCTTTGCTGGATGGATTGAATGGCGCCCAGCGCGAGGCGGTGTGCGCGCCCTCCGGCGCCGTGCTGGTGCTGGCCGGGGCGGGCAGCGGCAAGACCCGCGTGCTGGTTCATCGCGCCGCTTGGCTGATGACGGTGGACGGCGTTTCGCCCTACGGCATTCTGGCCGTGACCTTCACCAACAAGGCGGCCGGCGAGATGCGCGCGCGCCTGCAGCGCTGGGTGAACCTGCCGGCCGGCACGCTCTGGATCGGCACCTTTCACGGCCTGTCGCACCGCCTCTTGCGCCAGCACGCGCGCGAGGCGGGCTTGCCCGAGGGCTTCCAGATCCTCGACAGCGACGATCAGCGGCGCCTGATCAAGCGCGTGCTGCGCAACCTGGAGCTCGACGAGACGCGCTGGCCGCCGCGGCAATGCCAGGCCTTCATCAACGCGCAGAAGGAAGAGGGCCTGCGGGCGCGCGACGTGGCCTCGGGCAACGACCCGGCGCACGGCCAGATGCTGCGCGTCTATCAAGCCTATGAAGAGGCCTGCGAGCGCGCGGGTCTGCTCGATTTTGCCGAACTGCTGCTGCGCAGTTTCGAACTGCTGCAGCGCAATCCCACGCTGCTGGCGCATTACCGGCAGCGCTTCGGTCACCTGCTGGTGGACGAGTTCCAGGACACCAACACCCTGCAATACCGCTGGCTGCGCCAGCTCGCCGGGGCGCACGGACAGCTGTTCGTGGTGGGCGACGACGACCAGTCCATCTACGGCTGGCGCGGCGCCCGCGCCGACCACCTGCAGCGCTTCCTGAACGACTATCCGCAGGCCCAGATCGTCCGGCTGGAACAGAACTATCGCTCGACCGCGACCATCCTCGAGGCGGCCAACGCGCTCATCGCCCGCAACAGCGACCGGCTCGGCAAGACGCTCTGGACCGAAGGGGCGCGCGGCGAGCCGATCCGCTGCTATCGCGCCTTCAACGAGCGCGACGAAGCCGATTTCGTGGTCGAAACGCTCAAATCCCGCGCTGCCGCAGGCACGCCGCGGCGCGAGATGGCGGTGCTGTACCGATCCAACGCCCAGTCGCGGGTGCTGGAAGAGGCGCTGATCCAGGCGCGCATGCCCTACCGCGTGTACGGCGGCCTGCGCTTTTTCGAGCGCGCCGAGATCAAGGACGCGCTGGCCTATCTGCGCCTGACCCAGAACCGCGACGACGATGCCGCCTTCGAGCGGGTGGTCAACACGCCGCCGCGCGGCATCGGGGTGCGCACCCTCGAAAGCCTCCGCCATGAAGCCCGCACGGCCGGCCTCACGCTGTGGCAGGCCGCACGCCGCTTCAGCGGCGGCCGGACCGCAGCGGCCCTGGGCGGTTTTCTGCAGCAGATCGACGCGCTGACCCGGGCCATCGACGGCCTGCCGCTGGGCGATCAGGTGGCCGAAGTCATCCAGCGCAGCGGCCTGATGGCCCATCACGGCGCCGAGAAAAGCGAACAGGGTCAGGGGCGGCAGGAAAACCTGCAGGAACTGGTGCGCGCCGCGAGCGGCTTTGCCGTCGATCCCGATGCCGGGGTCGCGCCCTTGATCGAATTCCTCACCCACGCCGCGCTCGAAGCCGGTGAGATGCAGGCGGCCAGCGGCGAGGACGGCGTCCAGCTCATGACCCTCCACGCGGCCAAGGGACTGGAATTCAAGGTCGTGTTCATCACCGGCCTGGAGGAAGGGCTGTTCCCGCACCAGCGCGCGCTGGAGGATGCCACGGGCCTCGCCGAGGAACGGCGGCTGTGCTACGTCGGCATGACGCGCGCCATGCAGACCCTCTACCTCAGCCATGCCGAAAAGCGTCGCCTCTACCAGAGCGAGCAGTACGCCATTCCCTCGCGCTTTCTGGACGAGATCCCGCCGGAGTGCATCGAGGCCATCCGCCCGCGTGTGGAGGTCTCCCGTCCCATCAGCTTCAGCGCGCCGGCGTCGGTCGCCGCCGCGGGCGGCTTCCGGCTGGGCCAGAGCGTGCGCCATGCGCGCTTCGGCGAGGGCGTGGTGCTGGCTTTCGAGGGGGCCGGCGAGGCAGCGCGCGTCCACGTCAATTTCCGCGACGCCGGCGCCAAATGGTTGATCACCAGCTTCGCCAAGCTGGAAGCGGTCTGATCCGTTGCCGATCGATGCTTGCCCGGTAGGCTGATGTCCCCGGGCGCGTTGCCCGCCTGCCTCCGCGGCGCGCGACCGCGGCGCCTCACTCAATCCGCCCGGCGCGCTGCATCCTCGCGGCCCAGCCAGTCCTTGGCGAACTGCCACGCCACCCGGCCGCTGCGCGAGCCGCGTTCCAGCGCCCATTGCAGGGCGGCGCGGGTGACCACCTCGCGCTCGGGCTCGGACACCCCGAAGCACACCAGCCAATGGTGCACGATGGCCAGATACTGCGCCTGGTCGAAGGGATGAAAGGACAGCCAGAGTCCGAACCGCTCGGAGAGGGAGATCTTTTCCTCCACCGCCTCGCCGGGGTGGATCTCGCCCTCCAGGATCCGGGTGTCGCGGTTCTCCGCCATCGATTCGGGCATCAGGTGGCGGCGGTTGGAGGTCGCCACGATCAGGACGTTGTCGGGCGGCGCGCTCACCGAACCTTCGAGGACGGCCTTCAGATGCTGATAGCCCGGTTCGTCACGGGTGAAGGACAGGTCGTCGCAGAACAGCAGACAGCGCTGCGGCCGGCCGTGCAGCAGCGCGAGCAGATCCGGCAGTTCCTCGAGTTGGGCCTTGCCGATCTCGATCAGGCGCAGACCCCGATCGGCATACGCTCCCGGCAGCGCCTTGATGAGCGAGGACTTGCCCGTGCCGCGCGCGCCCCAGAGCAGGACGTTGTTGGCCGGCCGACCGGCGATGAACTGGCGGATGTTGCGCTCCAGCGCCGCGCGCTGGCGCTCGAGGCCCAGCAGATCCGCCAGCGCGGTCGCCCGATAATGCGCGACCGGTTCCAGCATGCCGCGGCCCTGGCCGATGCTGCGCCAGCGCCAGACGGGCGCTCGGGACAAGTCGGCCGGCATGGGCGCCGGCGGCAGCCAGGCCTCGAGCCGGTCGGCCAGCGCGTGCAGCCGCGGCAGCAGGTGGTCCCATTCCGGCCGGCTCATCCGATTTGCTCCCTGCCGGCCTCGCCGAGCGACCCCGTCCAGTCGGGCACGATCAGATCCGTCACGCGCCATTTCAGCCCTTCGCGGCTCAGGATGATGCGCAAGCGATCGCCCCGCCGGGTCGTCGCCTCGACCCTGAAACGGCTGGGCGACTCGAAGCCGGTGTGAACCTCCCGCAGCCGTACCTCGCGCCGGTCGGGCGAGGCGGGGTCGACCGGATCGGGATGCGCCGGGGCATCTGGCGCGTCCGGCACCGTCTGCTGTTCGAGCAGGCTGAGCAGGCCCGCCGGGGTGACCAGCGCATCGACGGCCCCGTTGACCACCTGTGTGGCAAGACCCATCGCCAGTCCCGCCAGCGGCGAATCGCGCCAGCGCGGCGGCGCGGACTGCGCCGCGCGGGCGTTGAGCTGCAGCTTGACGCTCTCCCGCAGCCGCGGGAAATCCACCTGGCGTTCGAGCCGGGCGGTATCGCGTGTCTCGATCGCAACCCGCAACTGGTGCAGCGTCCAGTAAGGCCCGGCCAGGCCGATCCCGGCCAGCAGCAACAGCGCCGACAGCCCAACGGCGACCCATCGTTTCATCCTTCCACTCCCCATCAGCGGCCCATGGCGGACCATAGCATGGCTCCTCCATGGGGCGGATTGCCCATGCCGCCGGCATGGTCAGGCGCGGGTTTTCATGGAACAATCCGGGTGGACCGGGTAAGCGGCCCTCTCTAAAGGGCGCGGTTCCCGGCCGTAGCGGATGCCTGCGCGCCGCCTTGCGAGGCGATCGACCCAGCGGCATCCTCAGGCTCACCATGGAATCAAACTCGAACTGATTCCGAATTACACCGTCTGCCCGGCCACGTGATATTGCAGCACGGTTTTCATTCGTCAAACCATTTGAGGTGTCCATGAAGCGCAAACTCAGCCTATTCGCCCTCTTGGGCCTCGGTAGCCTGCTCCCCTTGGCTGCCCAGGCCGACGACATGTATCTGCGACCCTACCTCGGGGTCAGCTACGTCTATGCCACCGCCCAAGATCTGAAAATCGGCGACCGGGATATCGAACTGCCCGAAGACGTCACCGATTTCGATGACGACGTCTCCACCGGCAAGGGCTTCGTCGGCGTCGAATTGCTGCCGTGGCTGGGCCTCGAAGGCCAGTACCTCTATCTCGGCGAAACCGAGGAATCCGGCTTCGAGCTCTCGGGCGATATCTATACCGCCGCGGTGGTGCTTTCCCTGCCGCTGGCCAGCGACTTCTTCACCATTTTCGCCAAGGGCGGCATGGCCTGGTGGGATGTCGAACTGGATGGTCCGGGACCGCTGGACCTCAACCGGGACGGTGAAAACGTCTTCTACGGTGCGGGGGTGAAGTTCAAGGTGTTGCCGCATCTGTACGTTCGCGCCGAGTACGAGCGTATCCCCGTCGACAAGGACAACTTCGAAATCAACTTCGATCTGGCCTCGGCCGGTCTGCAGTTCACGTTCTGATCCGGTCGCTGCCGGGCCCGGGGCGTTCCCCGGCCCGGCGGCATGTCGTATATCTGTCGGCGCCTCGACTGAAGCCGTTTGGGCTACCGGACGGCGTCAAGCGGGTGACGCGGCACGAAGCGATCGTCTGAGCCCCGGCCACCCGCGCCGGACCGGCCTGCAGGGCACATGCCCCGCACGCTCACCCCGGCCGGCCATCCACCCGCGCCCGCCACAGCATGGGCGCGTAGCGGACCAGGAACACGCCGAAGGCCACGCACCACGCCGCGGCCGCGAGCGCCACACCGAGCCGCGGCGCGGTGCTGGCCAGTCCCACCCGCGCCAGCGCCGCCAAGGCCACAGCGGCGAATGCAATCGCCATCGGCCGCGGCGGCGTCAGCGGCCGGCCGGTGTGGCCGAGACTGACCCGCGCCATCATGGCGAGGATCAACCCGCCCACCGTGCCGATGGTGAAGGCGTGCAATGCCGCGCTGCCCGCGATGGGCGCCCCGGCGTGCCAGGCGGCGAGCCCGAGCAGCGCCACCACCAGCCAGGCGTAGGCGAGGTGCAGTGACCACAGCAGCGGCACGCGCCAGATGCCGGGGCGATACCAGCGCACCGTCCGCCAGCCATGCAGCAGGGCCAGCGCCAGCAGCAGCGGCGCCAGGCGCGCGTCGGGCGCAAGGCCCATGCCCGCCGCCGCCAGCGCGGCGAGCAGCGCGAATCCGCCCAGCGCGAACCACGGCTCAGAGGACGCCACCGGCGCCGCCGCCGGCAGGCGCAGGCCGTTCACGGTGAACAGCGGAATCACCCGCCCGCCGATCAGCGCAATCATCGCCCCGATCAGCCACAGCGCCGCCCACACCGCCTGCCGCAGCAGGGCGAAATCGTTGCCATGCATGGCGTAGAGCGCGACCGCGTCGGCGGCCGTGAGCAGCCCGAGCAGGCCGACCAGCGGGTAGTTGCGCCGCTGTCCGGCCCGCCCGAGCTGCCGGCCCAGGCGCGCCGCCACGGCCGGCAGAAAGGCCAGTTCGAGCGCAGCCAGCAGCGGCCACGGCAGGGCCGGCCACAGCCAGGCGATGCGCGCCGCGAGCCACAGCCCGAACAGCGCCCCGAGTGGCGCGCCGCGCAGGCCGGGTAAGTCGGTCCAGTTCTGCACTGCCGTGAGCAGAAAGCCGGCGATCACCGCGGTAGCGAAGCCGAACGGCATCTCGTGCAGGTGCCAGGCGAGCGCCCCGCCGCGCGGCGCAAACGCCAGCCAGCCCAGATAGGCCGCCGCCCACAGCGCCACCGCCAGCACGGCGAACGCCGCCGCGCCCAGAAAGAACGGCCGAAAGCCGAGTCGCAGCAGCGGCAGGCCAGTGACGCGGGCGTCGTTCACCATGTCGCGTGTTCCCTCTGACGCACGCCGGATGGCCGCCGCGCGGCGCTGCAAGACACGTCCCGCTCAGCCATCGAGCGCCGCCGCCACGCGGGCGATGTTGGCCTCGTGCGCAGCACACATGGCGCCGAGGCCGGCCTGGAGCTGCGTGTCGCCCACCCGCGGCAGCAGCGCCTGAAGTTTGCGCACCACCCAGCGCTGGCCGCGGTTCAGGAACGCGAGTCGCGCCGGCAGGTCCTCGATGGCCATCGCCTTGGCGTAGAAATCGCCGGTGCGGCGCGACGGCGTGCCGCCGAGGCGCTGGATGGATTGCGTGAGCAGTGCGCACCAGCGCGCCTCGTCGTGCTGGATGGCGCGCAGCAGCGGCGCCAGCTCGGCGGGTGCGTTCTTGCCCGTATGCAGCGCGACGCGTGCGCCGGCGCGCTCGGCCTCCAGCAGCGCGTCGAGCGCGGCGAGCAGCTCCTCCCGCCCAATCTCGCCCATGTACTGCGCATCGGCCTCGGCGGCGAAGCAGGCGGGCGAGCTCAGGCTCGCCGCTTCCGCGGCCGTGTTTGCCTCGACCGCCAGCAGCGCTTCGGCCTCGGCGACGATCCGCGCCAGGCGCTCGCCGGCGGCCACGATGGTATCGATACGACCGACGCCGGTGCCGGCGTACAGCGCCATGGCCTCGAAATCGCCGCTCATCGAGCGCAGCGGCGAGTCGGTGCTGAACAGATAAATCGGCCGGCCTTCCTCCTCGCCGATCACGGTGCGCGTGCCGGCGTAGGGATCGCCGCGTTCGCCGCGGGTGACGCTGTTCGCCAGCACCCGCACCCTGGCGCCCGGCGGCCAGTTGATGTGGAAATCCTCGGTGAGCAGCGTGTCGGCCGCGGTGGCGGTGACGAGGCGCTGCTTGTGGAAGTCGTGGGCGAAGCTTTCCTGCGTCGCCATCAGCGCCGTGCCGAACACCGCGCCCTGCGCGCCGAGCGCGAGCACGGTGGCCACGTCCACGCCGTCGGCAAGGCCGCCCGCCGCCAGCACCGGCACGCTCACCGCCGGCACCAGCTCGCCGAGCAGCGCGTGCAGGGGCTGCGCGCCGCGCACGTGCCCGCCGGCCTCGACGCCCTGGGCGATCAGCGCATCGGCGCCGGCCGCCTCGGCCGCGCGCGCCTCGTCCACCGAGCCCACCTGGCAGACCACGCGCAGCCCCGCGGCGCGAAGGCGCCCGACGAGCGGCGCCGGCAGGTCCCAGAACAGCCCCACCACCGGCACGGCGAGCGCGATCAGCGCCTCGATCTGCGCCTTCAGCAGCCCGGGATCGGTGCCGGCCGGGATCAGGTTGACGCCGAAGCGCTCCACCCCGGCGGCGCGCACGGCCGCGACTTCGGCGCGGATGCGCGCCACCGGCTCGCGCACCATGCCCAGAAAGCCGAAACCGCCGGCGCGGCTCACCGCTGAGACGAGCTTGGCACGCGCCACGCCGCCCATGCCCGCCAGCGCCAGGGGATAACGGCAGCCGAGCAGCTCGCAGACGGGGCGATGCAGCGGGCTGTTCATGGTTCATCGACCTCCAGGTGTTCGCGCAGGTACTCGGCCAGCACGATGGCGTGGTTGTGGGTGCCGTCGCGCGCGCCGTACAGCAGCGTGAGCGGACCCGCGCGCGCCAGCTCGCGCAGTGGCGCGAGCGCGGCGGCGTTGGCGTCGAGCTCGGCGCGGTAGCGGGCGCGAAACGCCTGCCAGCGCGCCGGATCGTGGCCGAACCAGCGCCGCAGCGTGAGGCTTGGCGCGACGTCCTTGTGCCAGCCCGTGAGCGCCGCCGCCTCCTTGCGCAGGCCGCGCGGCCACAGGCGATCGACCAGCACGCGCGCGCCGTCCGCCGCCTGCGGCGGCTCGTAGATGCGCTTGATGCGGACGTCGACGGGCACGACCGCGGCGCGTAATGCGTCAGCGCTTGGGGATGGCATTCATGCCGGCGCCCCGCCGAGCAGGGCCGCCATCTCGTCGGCAAACGCCACGTAGCGCTCGTGCTGCGGGCCGAGTTCCACCTCGGCCTGCTCGAAGCGCGCGTGCAGGTCGGCGAGCTCCGCGGCCGAGAACAGGCGCTCGGCCATCGGAAACACCATCTGGTCTTCCTTCCAGATGTGGTTCGGGTACAGCTGCTGGATGCCGGCGATGGCCTCGCGCAGGGCGGCCGGGGCGGCGGCGTCGCCGCGTTCCAGGGCATCGATGGCCGTGGCCAGCGCGCCCACCCGCTCGCGGCCGCGGGCGTGCTCGCGCAGCAGACCTTCGAGCGGGCAGCCGCCGTGCGGCACGCCCTTGTCCTCCATGGCCGGGAACAGGATGGCCTCCTCCTTGGCGTGGTGGCAGCGGTCGGCGAACTCGCGCATGAAGGCGACCACGCCGCGCAGGCGGGCGAGGTCCGGCGCCTGACCGTGCGCCAGCGCCTCGTCGATCGCCGCAAGACCGTGCACCACCTTCAGGATGACATGGTGTTCGTGCGTGAGCAGGTGGATGGGGTTGTCGTGTGCCATGGCAAGCCTCACAGGGGTGGTGGCCGTCCGCCGAGGGTAAACCCGTTCGGCGGACGGCTCCGGGTCAGTCCTCCAGCGCCGCCGCCGGGCCGAAGAACTCCCAGCGCATGCGCTCGGCCGGCATGCCGAGTTCGCCGAGCAGGCGCCTGACCGCGCCCATGAACGGCGCCGGACCCACGAAGTAGGCGTCCATATCCCGCGCCTGCGGCAGGGCGCGCGCCAGCAGCTCGGCGCTGACGCGGCCGTGGGCATCGACCGCCGCGCCGCCGGCCTCCTCGTGGCAATAGAAGCGCCGGGCCTGCGTGCTGCGGGCGACCAGATCGTCCACCCAGTCGCGAAAGGCGTGCACGGCCGCGTTGCGCGCGAAGTGCACGAAGGTCACCGGCCGGCGCTGCTCGTGCGCGGCGTGCAGCATGGGCAGCGTGGGGGTGATGCCGACGCCGCCGCTGATCAGCGCCAGCGGTCGCTCGCCGGGCGCGAGCACGAACTCGCCGGCCGGCGGGAACAGCTCGATCGTGGCGCCGACGCCGAGCGCGTCGTGCAGATGGTTCGACACCACGCCGCCCGGCTCGCGCTTGACGCTGATGCGGTAGGTGCTGCCGTTCGGCGGGGCGGACAGCGAGTAGTTGCGCCGCACTTCCTGGCCGTCGATGGTGAGCTTCAGACCGATGTACTGGCCGGGTTGAAATGCCATCAGCGGGCCGCCGTCGGCGGGCTTCAGATACAGCGAGGTGATCTCGGCGCTTTCCGGCGTCTTGCGGGCGATCTCGAAGCGCCGCGCGCCGCGCCAGCCGCCGGGCCGCGCCGCTGCGGCGGCGTAGACATCCTCCTCGGCGCCGATCAGCAGGTCCGCGAGCTGCTGGTAGGCCGCGCCCCAGGCCTCGATCACGGCGTCGGTCGCCAGGTCCGGGCCCAGCACCTCGCGGATCGCCCGCAGCAAACAGCTGCCGACGATGGGGTACTGTTCGGGCAGCACCCGCAGCGATACGTGCTTTTGCACGATCTGCCCCACCAGCGGGCCGAGCGCGTCCAGGCGGTCGATGTGGCGGGCGTACTGCAGGATGCCGTTGGCCAGCGCCCGCGGCTGGGCGCCGCTGGCCTGGTGGGCCTGGTTGAACAGCGGCCGGACCTCGGGGTACTCGGCCAGCATCGTCCCGTAGAAGTGGCGGGTGAGCGCCTCGCCGCCGGCTTCGAGCAGCGGGACGGTGGCCTTGACGATGTCGCGGTGTGGGGTGGTGAGCATGGGGCATCCTCGAAGGTGATTCATCGGCGCGATGATGGCGATGTGATCCATTACAGCTTTCGTGCCATGAAGGAAGCCTTTGAAAGCGTTGCAGCCCTTCGCGTCATGAGTCAGACTGACCATTCTATTCTTTATCATTACGACTATCGTGAATGTCGATTTGACAACATCACTCGCTTTTTCGACGGTCGTGCGGCTGGTGGGCAATCTGCCGCGCGAGATGGCTGTCGACGACCGATACCGCGCCCTGCTCGAAGGATTGCGCGCTGTGTTCCCCTGCGATGCCGCGGCGTTGCTGCGCCTGGAAGGCGACACGCTGCGTCCCTTGGCCGTCGCGGGTCTGGCGCACGACACGCTCGGCCGGCGCTTCCGTCTGGGCGATCACCCCCGGCTGCTGGCGATGATGAACCGGCGCGGGCCCACCCGCCTGCCCTGCGACTGTGGCCTTCCCGATCCCTATGATGGCCTGGTCGAGGGACAACCCGGACAACTCGAAATCCATGACTGCATGGGCTGCCCGCTGTACGTCGAGGATCGCCCGTGGGGATTGTTGACCCTGGATGCGCTACGGCCCGGCGCCTTCGATGAGAGCGATGCGGATCTGCTGCAGGCGTTCGCCACGCTGGCCACGGCCACCGTGGTCGCCGTCGAACGCCTGGAGCGCCTGGCGCGGCGCGCCGAGCAGGACGAGCAGGTGGCCCGCCTCCTGATCGAGGCCCAAGGGCCGAACGGTCCCCGGACCCTCGCCGGGCACAGCGCGGCCATGCGCCGCTTGCAGCAGGAGATCGACACCGTCGCCGGCACCGATCTCACCGTGCTCATCACCGGCGAAACCGGCACCGGCAAGGAACTGGTGGCACAAGCCATCCACACCGGTTCGCGCCGGGCCGCGCGGCCCTTGATCACCCTGAACTGTGCCGCGCTGCCGGAGCATCTGGTCGAAAGCGAGCTGTTCGGCCACGTGCGGGGCGCATTCACCGGCGCCGTCGGCGAGCGGCGCGGCCGTTTCGAACTCGCCGACGGCGGCACGCTGCTGCTGGACGAAGTCGGCGAGTTGCCGCTGGAGGTGCAGGCCAAGCTGCTGCGCGTCCTGCAGAGCGGGCAATTACAGCGACTGGGTTCGGACCGCGAGCACCGCGTCGACGTGCGCGTGCTGGCTGCCACCAACCGGGACCTCGCGGGCGAGGTGCGCGCCGGGCGTTTCCGGGCCGATCTCTACCATCGCCTGAGCGTCTATCCCCTGCACGTGCCGCCGCTGCGCGAGCGCGGGCGTGACGTGCTGCTGCTGGCCGGCGGATTTCTGGAGGAGAACCGGGCACGCCTGGGTCTGCGCGGCCTGCGCCTGGCGGCCGACGCCCAGCAGGCGCTGCTGCGCCAGCCTTGGCCGGGCAATGTTCGCGAACTCGAACACCTCGTCAGCCGCGCCGCCGTGCGCGCGATGGCACAACAATCGCCCGGCCCGGCGCGTATTGCGACCCTCTACGCCCGACACCTGGATCTCGTGCCGCTCCCGAATCCGCCCGCACTCGCGCTGCCCGACGATGAGCCACCCCGCGGCCTCACGCTGCGCGAGGCGGCGGACGCCCTTCAGCGGCAGATGATCGAGGACGCCGTGGCACGCCACAGTGGCAAACGCACTGCGGCGGCGCGCGAACTGGGCCTGGATCCGGCCAATCTGCATCGCTTGATGAAGCGCCTGGGTCAGGCCCCCGCCTGAACCCTCGGGCGCCCGCAGCGCCGTTCAATCCCGCCGGCCATTTGCCTCCGGCTGATCAATGACGCTCAGCACCCGAAGTCGACCCGTGCGGCCACCGGGCAGCGGCCAGTCGATCGCCTGTCCCGCCGAGAGCCCGAGCAGGGCGGCGCCGACGGGTGCCAGAACCGACACATTGCCCGGCTCGGCACTGGCATCGGCGGGATAGACCAGCCGCAACAGATGTTCCGTCTGAGTGGTCTCGTCGATGCAGCGCACCTGCGCGTTCATCGTCACCGTGTTCCGCGGCATCTCCTCGGGTCGGCGGATCTCGGCGCGGGCCAGTTCGGCATCGAGGGCTCGGACGGTCTCCCGATGCTCCGGCCCGACCGTCTCCATCAGGCGCTCGAGGCGCTCGACATCGTGCGAAGACAGGATGATCGGGGGCTTGGACGCGTTCATGATGCTCTCCACAAATGAAAAAACGACGGAACACGGCTGCGTCCCGTCGCACTGGTCTTCAAGCTAGCCCCGCCCGAGCCGGAAATCAATGCCAGCACGGGGACGCGAGGCGGGCCGCGCGGCTGAACTTCACTGTCGACCGCAAGTCACATCCGCGCGTCGAAAACGTGCAGCGGCCCTCGGCGCCTCTCCGGCGCATCAAGGGGGCTCGCCGAAACTTCCGCTTCACCCACCGGTGCGCGATGATCTGACGCATGATCCATCCACTGATGGACGGGCAGTAAGGACTGCATCGCTCGGGACCGGAACCACGGCGGGCGAAACGAACCAACCTGAAGGGTTTCATCTTGACGCGATCTCTGCTGCGCCGCCTGTCCGTGCTTTTCATGGCCCTGTTGATCCTTGCCGGCGCAGGGTACGGCGTGCAGCTCTGGCAGCGCGACGCGCCCATCGACCAGCCGCAGGCGCAGGTCGAGCGCGCCGATCTCGAGGAACTCATCACCGCCCAGGGCAAGCTGGAGCCCAAGGAGTACGTCGATGTCGGCGCGCAGGTCTCCGGGCAACTGCGCGACCTGCACGTCGAACTCGGCGACACGGTCCGCCGCGGGCAGCTCATCGCCGAGATCGACCCGCGCATCTACGCCGCCCGGGTAGAGGCGGACCGTGCGCGGCTGGCCTCGCTCGAGGCCCAACTGGCCGAACAACAGGCGCAGGTCGTCTATGCGCGTCAGGTGCGCGACCGCAACCGCGCGCTGATCACCAAAAACGCCGTCAGCCGGGAAGCGCTGGAGGAGAGCGAATCGGCCCTGCGGGTGGCCGAGGCGCGGGCGGCATCGCTCCGGGCCCAGATCGACGAGGCCCGCTCGACCCTGGCCGGGGATGAGACGAATCTCGGCTACACCAAGATCTATGCGCCCATGGACGGCACGGTGGCGAGCCAGACGGCGCGCGAGGGCCAGACCCTGAACGCCAACCAGACCGCGCCGGTGATCCTGCAGATCGCCAACCTCGGCACCATGACCGTGCGGGCGCAGGTGGCCGAGGCCGACGTGCCGCGTGTGCGGCCCGGCATGGCGGTGTCCTTCACCACGCTGGGCTCGCTGGAACGCCGCTGGCAGGCGACGGTGCGCCAGATCCTGCCGACGCCCGAGGTGATCAACGACGTGGTGCTCTACAACGTGCTCGCCGATGTCGACAACCGCGACGGCGAGCTGATGAACGGCATGAGCACGCAGATGTTCTTCCATGTCGCCAGCGCCCGCGACGTGCCGGCGATTCCCACGGCGGCGCTGGGGCGACGGCTGCGCGACCAGGATGACGGCGGGAGCGAAGCCTACGAAGTCCTGCGCCTCGTCGACGGACGACCGGCGGCGACGCCGGTCAAGGTGGGGCTGATGACCCGCACCCAGGTGGAGATCCGCGCCGGCCTCGCGGTCGGCGATACCGTCATCCTGCCGGGTCCCGCCGCGCCGGGAGGCGCCGCCGCGGGCGGTCCGCGCGCGACTGCCCGCCTGGGACATTGAACGTGTCGGGCATGCCTTTGCTGGAACTGCGGGACGTCGTCCGCCGCTTCAAGGCCGGCGACACCGAGGTGCGCGCCCTGGACGCGGTTACGCTCGAGATCCGGCCGGGGGAATTCGTCGCCATCATGGGGCCGTCGGGATCGGGCAAGAGCACGCTCATGAACGTGATCGGCTGCCTCGACCGGCCCGATGAGGGCGAATACCGCATCCTCGGCCGCCCGGTGGCCGGCCTGTCGGCGGACGAACTGGCCGGCCTGCGCCGGCAGACCTTCGGCTTCGTGTTCCAGCGCTACAACCTGCTGGCTGGCGCGAGCGCACTCGAGAACGTCGAAATGCCCGCCCTTTATGCCGGCCTGCCGGCGGTGGAACGCACGGCACGTGCCCGCGCCCTGCTCACGCGATTGGGCATGGCCGAGCGCGCCGACCACCGCCCGGGGCAGCTCTCGGGCGGCCAGCAGCAGCGCGTCGCCATCGCGCGGGCGCTCGTCAACGACCCGCCGGTGATTCTGGCCGACGAGCCGACCGGCGCGCTGGACAGCCGGAGCAGCGCCGAGGTGATGGCGCTCCTGGCCCGACTCAACGCCGAAGGCCGGACCATCGTGCTCATCACCCACGATGCGCAGGTTGCCGCCCATGCGCAGCGCGTCGTGCACATCACCGATGGCCGCCTCACGGAAGCTGCTGCGCCGCCACAGCCCGCGCCGCCGGCATCGTCCGGGCCGCACCCGGTGGACGGCGCAGGATTGGTCCCTGACCTCGGCGAGGCGTTGAAAATGGCGCTGCGCGCTCTGCGCACCAATATCCTGCGCACCGCGCTGACCCTGCTCGGCATCGTCATCGGCGTGGCCTCGGTGGTGGTCATGCTGGCGGTGGGCGAGGGCGGCAAGCAGCAGGTGTTGCAGCAGATCAGCGCCATGGGGACCAATCTGCTCGTGGTGCGCCCCGGCGCGCCGGGACTGCGCGGGGGCGGCGACATCGTCACCCTCACGCCGCAGGACGCCGACGCCATCGCGGCGCTCCCGGGCGTGGCGCTGGTGGTGCCCGAACGCAGCGGCCGACAGACCGCGCGCGTGGCTGCCATCGATTACCTCACCACGGCGCAGGGTGTGGGCGCCGATCTGCCCGCCCTGCGTGACTGGCCGGTGGTGAGGGGCAATTTCTTCACCCGTCGCGACCTGCGCGGCTACGCGCCGGTGGCCGTGCTGGGGCAGACCGTGGCGCGGCTGCTGTTCCCCGGCGGGGAGGATCCCGTCGGCCGTTTCGTGCTCATCAAGAACGTGCCTTTCGAGGTCATCGGGGTCATGGGCGAGAAAGGCGCCTCCAACTGGGGCAACGATCAGGACGACGTGATCTTCGTGCCCCTCACCACCGCTCAGGTGCGGCTGTTCGGGCGAACCTATGTGAACGCCATCACCGTCAAGGTGGCCGATGTGTCGCAGGTGGAGGCGGTGCAGGCGGCGATCCGCGAGTTGCTCATCGCCCGCCATCGCACGGAGGACTTCAGCATTCGCAACATGGCCTCCATCCTGGCCACGGTCACCAGCGCCCAGACCACGCTCACGTTGCTGCTGGGCTCAGTGGCGGCGATCTCGCTGCTGGTGGGCGGCATCGGCGTCATGAACATCATGCTGGTCAGCGTCACCGAGCGCACGCGCGAGATCGGCATCCGCATGGCGACCGGCGCGCGCATGCGTGACATCCTGCTGCAGTTCAACACCGAAGCCGCGGTGGTGTGCACGGTGGGCGGCGTGGTGGGCCTCGTGCTCGGGCACGGCATCGGTTTCGGCCTGCAGACGGCGGGCATCGCCATCCGCTTCACCGCCTTGCCGGCCGTGCTGGCCTTCCTGAGTGCGGTCGGCACGGGCCTGCTGTTCGGCTATCTGCCGGCGCGCAAGGCCGCCCGACTCGATCCCGTCGTCGCGCTGGCAGCGGAGTAACCGATGCGCACCCTCCCGTCGCTCGCCTTCGCGCTCACGCTGACCGGCTGCAGCCTGATTCCGGCCTACCAGCGCCCCGCCGTGCCCGCGCCCACCCATTGGGCGCCGACCGAATCCCGCGCCGTCGAGGCGCCCGTGTCCTGGTGGACGGATTTCGGCAGCCCGGCGCTCGACGGCTGGGTCGTGCAGGCGCTGGCCGCCAATCAGGACCTGGCGGCCGCCGTGGCCCGCATCGCGCAGGCGCGTGCCGTCGCGGCCGTCGCCGCCGCCCCGGTCTGGGCTACGCTCGACGCCTCCCTGGGCGTGGTCGACTCGGACCGCAGCGGCAATGCGGCATCCTCCGGCGGCACCCAGAACGGCACCCGCACCACCGCCCAGCTCAGCGCCGCCTATGAAATCGACCTCTTCGGCCGGGTGGCGGCCGGCCGGACAGCGGCCCGGAGCCGCCTCGAGGCGAGCCGATACGATGGGTCCGCGCTGCGCCTCACGACCAGCGCCGACGTCACCCAGGCCGCGCTGGAGCTCGCGGCCACCGGTGAACGCATCCGCCTCGCGCAGGCCAGTCTCGCGGCCACGCGCAGTGTGCTCGCCCTGCTCGAGGCGCAGTTCGCCGCCGGGCGGGTTTCGGCGCTGGAGCGCGACCAGCAGCGCACCGTGGTGGCGAACACCGAAGCCGCGCTTGCGGCTCTGGAGCAGACCGCAGCGACGACCGGCAACCGACTCGCGCTGCTCACCGGCGCCGCCACCCCCGACTTCCCGCCGCAGGCCATCGCCTGGTCCACGCTGACGCTGCCCGCGCCGAGGTCCGCCGTTCCCGCCGCGCTGCTCGGCCGTCGGCCGGATCTGGCCCGCGCCGAGGCCGAGCTGATCGCCGCCGGCGCCGACATCGGCGCGGCCCGCGCGGCGCTGTATCCCAGCCTCAGCATCGGCTGGGACCGCGCCTGGACGCGCAGTCCGGCCGCCACACTGACCACCCTTTCGGCGAACGCGCTCGCGCCCCTGTTTCGCGGCGGGGCGCTGCGCGGCGAACTGGCCCGCACCGAGGCGCGCCGCGCGGAACTCGTCGCCGTCTACCGGCAGGCCGTGCTGGCGGCTTATCGCGAGGTCAGCGACGCCCTGGACGCCCAGCGCCAGAGCGCGCTGCGCAGCGCCGCGCTCGATCAGGCGGCCGGCGCCGCACGCACGACCTTCGAGATCGCGCGCGCGCGTTTCGATGCCGGCGCCGTGGACTACGCCGTCCTGCTCGAAGCCCAGCGCAGCCTGATCGCCGCCGAAGATGCGGCCGTCACGGCGCGTCTCGACCGCTTCAGCGCGGCCGTCGCGCTCTGTCGCGCCCTCGGCGGCGGCGCTGCCGAAGCGCCGGCGGGCTGACCGCCCTTCCATTGACGTCTCGCGGGGGTAGAATCATCCAGACTTGACTCTGCAAGTGGATATCCATCGACGGTCGTTCGGCCAGGAAGGCCGCCAGTGACGTCAGGCAGACCGGCGGCCCCCTCGATGCGGCCCCGCGCCGCATCTCCATCCGCCCGGGAGGTGCCCCATGCTGCTGTCCCGCATCCTCGAACCCGCGCTCACCCGCGGGCGCCTCACCTTCATCGATCCGCGCGGCCGCGCCCATGCCATCGGTCCCGGTGGCGGGCCCGATGTCGCCGTTCAGCTTCACGACGCCGCCTTGGCGCGCCAGCTCCTGCTCCGACCCGAACGGGCCGCGGGCGAGGCCTACATGGACGGCCGGCTCACCATCGAGCAGGGCAGCCTGCGCGATTTCCTGGCGCTGGCCACCGACTGCGCCGAGACCCTCGGCCGCCTGCGCCTGCAACGCATGCTGGCCGCCGCCAGCCGGCCGCTGCGCCGGCTGCACCAGTTCAACCCGCTGCGGCGCGCACAGCGCAACGTGGCGCATCACTACGATCTGTCCGATGCGCTCTACGCGCTCTTTCTGGATCGTGACCGGCAGTATTCCTGCGCCTATTTCCCGAAGGGCGATGAAACGCTGGAAGCGGCCCAGGCGCTGAAAAAGCGTCACATCGCCGCCAAGCTCTTGCTGCGTCCGGGGCTGCGCGTGCTGGACATCGGCTGCGGCTGGGGTGGGCTGGCGCTCGATTTCGCCCGCCATGACGCAGTGGCGGTGACCGGCCTGACGCTGTCTGCCGAGCAGCTCAAGGTGGCACGCGCCCGTGCAGACGCCGCCGGGCTTGCCGGCCGGGTGCATTTTGTCGAGCGCGACTACCGCAAGGAAACCGGCGTCTACGACCGCATCGTCTCGGTGGGCATGTTCGAGCATGTGGGCGTGACGCATTACTCGCAGTTTTTCCGCACGCTGGGCGAGCGCCTCGCGCCCGACGGCGTGGCGCTGATCCACGCCATCGGCCGCGCCGACCCGCCCGGCGACACCAATGCCTGGACCCGCAAGTACATCTTTCCCGGCGGCTACTGCCCGGCGCTGTCCGAGGTGCTCGCGGCGGTGGAGCGCAGCGGCCTGTGGGCGACCGACATCGAAATCCTGCGCCTGCACTACGCCGAGACGCTGCGGCACTGGTACGAGCGCTTCCAGGCGCAGCGCGAACGCGTGCGGGCGCTGTACGACGAGCGGTTCTGCCGCATGTGGGAGTTCTATCTCGCCGGCGCCGAGATGGGGTTCCGTCATGGGCGCCTGATGGTGTTCCAGATCCAGCTCGCGCACCGGCCGGACGCCGTGCCGCTCACGCGCGACTATCTCTACGCGGAGGCGTCCCGCCTGCCGGCCGAACGATCGCTGCGCGCATGAACGCGGGGTTTCCTCGCCGGCGGCCATGGCATAGAGTCTGCTTGCAACTGTCCTGGCGCGTAGGCGACATCCGCGCGCAGGGGAGCAGCCAGGAGCAAGGCCGCGCGGCGGCGAGGAGCGCACATGATCCCCGGAGAAATCGACCCCATCGCGGGCGAGATTGAACTCAACGCCGGCCAACCGACCGTGACGCTCAGCGTCGCCAACACCGGCGACCGGCCGATCCAGGTCGGCTCGCACTACCACTTCGCCCTTTTTGCCCCGGACGAGGGCGGGTTTCGACGGCCACGCGGGCCATACGGAAATGTTCCGGAATTGCGCAGTGGCCGGCTTGTATGGGGGCGCATGACGAGCGCCGATGAGGTGTGCAAGTGATTGTTCAGCGGAGACCTTGGTTCAAGGGTCGCCCGCTCTGGCATACTCGCACCCCTTACGGGTTGTGCGGGATATGCGGAAATCTTCCGTGTTGAAACGTGGAAGATTTCCAGATGCTCAATGTTAGGCCCGCCCATCATGGCTACCTCGAATAGTTGGTTCTTCTGGGCGGTCTTGTCAGCGGTTTTCGCTGCGCTCACTGCGATCTTCGCCAAAATTGGCATTCAGGGCGTCGACTCTGACCTCGCAACGCTCGTTCGTACGATTGTCATCGTCTTTGTCCTCTCAGCGTTCGTTTGGTTTGCGGGGAAGTGGAGCAATCCGTTTGAGCTTTCATCCAGAACGTAGGTCTTCCTCGGTCTATCTGGTTTGGCCACAGGCGCCTCCTGGGTGTGCTATTTCCGTGCGCTGCAGATCGGCGATGCATCTAAGGTCGCACCGGTCGACAAATTCAGTCTTGTTTTGGTCGCTGTTTTCGCCTTCGGCTTTCTCAGCGAGCGGCCTTCCGGGCGCGAATGGTTCGGCATTGCCCTTGTCGCTACCGGCGTGCTGGTCTTGGCCCTCAAGCGGTAGCGAGCGTGGCTGGGCCTAACCCTTCGCTGCAGCCGACTCGCTACGGCTGGCTTCGCCAGCCTCCGCGAGCGGCTGAGCTCAAACGTTAGATGTCTACTGAAGAGAACCCGGATGACGACGAAGAACATGGACGTCACGAGAAACGACCGCCTACGGGACGCGTTGGGATCTCTCCCTGAAGCCGAAGCTTGGCTGCGGCATGATCTTCCGCTCAGAGCACTTGAACAAGAATGCAGTTCTCTCTGTCGGGATTCTGAATTCCGTTTGTATCTCACTCGCCACCCTTCGATTCGCGCGGCAATGGAGACAGGTTTTTATGTCCTGGCTTGGTCAGGTAATCATCCGGTTCCCCAAACTCATCCACATGAGCAGGATGAGCAGGCTCTTGCTCTTGCTATTGGCAAATTCTTGACGGAGTGGATTCCCACGTTTCTCTTGATCGATGGACCCATTGGTCGACTACTCACGCGCTCACAGTCCCCGCTGATCAAAATGCTTGAAGAGGGATTCCCGGTGCTTTCGGTCGCTCGCAGACTGATCATTGCAGATCGCTACGAACACATGCGCAATGGAATCGCACATTGGAGCTTCCAATGGAATCAAAAAGTTAACCCGCCAACCATCCAAATATTTGGGTGGCGAGATGGACAGAATCCTGACGAAGTTATCGCTGCTGTACCCTGGCGAGAGGCCATGTACTATCACGACGTCATGGAGACGCTGATTGTCACGCTATACCCTCATGTGTCCGGGATGTGCCGCTGCGTCATCTAACAACAGCATGCAGCGGACAGCGCTGCGCGCCGCCGCTGATGCTGAGCGTTGTGCGGCATGAAGCGACATCGTGAAATCGTCGTAGCGTCTCCAACACTCGGGGCTCAAGAGATCGCGCGCCAAGTTGAAAGGTTCGCTGACCATTCCCCTGAATGGACGTTTCCACCGGACAAGAGCGCTGCATATGAGCAAATGTGCGGCGAACCGTCATGCTGCTTTGCTTTCATAGGAAGCGGGTATCCACGCGCAGCTGTGCATCTGACGAAAAAGCGAAAGAATGCCCTCTATGCGGCAAATATTGGAGGGTGTCAGGAATTTTGTGTGAGAGGCATACTGAACCGCGCCGGGTTTTCCGGAGGCCGTTTCGTTTGAGTCACGCGGCCATGGCTGGTTCTTCCAGCATGGCGTAGTAGCGTGCCTCGGCTTCGGCCGGCGGGATGTTGCCGATGGGCTCCAGCAGCCGGCGATTGTTGAACCAGTCGACCCAGGTCAGCGTGGCGAACTCGACCGCTTCGAAGGATCGCCATGGCCCGCGCCGATGGATGACTTCGGCCTTGTAGAGGCCGTTGATCGTCTCGGCGAGCGCGTTGTCGTAGGAGTCTCCGACGCTGCCGACCGAGGGCTCTATGCCGGCCTCGGCGAGGCGCTCCGTGTAGCGGATGCTGACATGTTGAGACCCTCTGTCGGAATGGTGGATCAGGCCGCCGCCATGGACGGGGCGGCGGTCATGCAGTGCCTGTTCCAAGGCATCAAGGACGAAGCTCGCATGCGCCGTCCGGCTCACCCGCCAGCCGACGATCCGGCGGGCATAGGCGTCGATGACGAAGGCCACGTAGACAAAGCCCGACCAGGTGCTGACGTAGGTGAAGTCCGACAACCAGAGCCTGTTCGGCGCCGGGGCATGGAACACCCGGTTCACATGGTCGAGCGGGCATGGGGCGGCCTTGTCCTGCACCGTGGTGCGGATCGGCTTGCCGCGGATGACGCCGTGAAGGCCGAGGTCGGCCATCAGGCGTTCAACGGTGCAGCGCGCGACGCCGAAGCCTTCACGCAGCATCTGACGCCAGACCTTGCGCGCGCCATAGACCTCGAAGTTCTCGGCGAAGACGCGCTCGATCTCGGGCTTCATCGCAATATCCCGCTTCGCCCGCGCCGACAGCCGGGAGGGATCGCGCCGATTGGCGACATGATCGTGATAGGTCGACGGGGCAATCGGCAACACCTTGCAAATCGGCTCGACCCCATGGACCTCGCGGTGATCGTCAATGAACGCGATCATGGCTTGAACCGGCGGTCGAGCTCCGCCAGGGCAAAATACGCCGACGCCTTGCGCAGGATCTCGTTGGCCTGACGCAGTTCCCGGTTCTCCCGCTCCAGCGCCTTCAGCTTCGCGGCCATGTCCGTTGGCACGCCGGCCCGCTTGCCGGCGTCGACCTCGGCCTTCTTCACCCACTCGTTCAGCGTCTGGCCCGTGCAGCCGATCTTGGCCGAGATCGACATGATCGCCGCCCAGCGAGAGGGGTGCTCATGCTCGTGATCCAGCACCAGCCTCACGGCACGCTGGCGCACTTCCGGGGAAAACTTGTTCGTCGTCTTGCTTGTCATGGCTCCACCTTCTCAGGAGTTGGAGCCTCCGATCAACCCGGGGCGGTTCATACATGATGCTGCCAAGGAGCATGTATGCCACGCGAGAAGAAGACGCCGGTGGTCACGCCGGCCATTGATCTGCCGCAGGATTTCCTGGAGAAGTTGATTCCCGGCCTGATGGATGCGGCCGGGGTCGAAGCCGTATTCCAGCAGCTCAAGAAGGCCGTGATCGAGCGGGCACTGGGCGCAGAGCTTGGGGTGCACTTGGCCGACGAGGGCGGCCGTGGCAACCACCGCAACGGCCGCAGTGGCAAGACCGTGCTGACCGACGAGGGCCCGCTGCGTATCGACGTGCCTCGAGACCGGACCGGAACGTTCGAGCCGCAGCTGATCCCCAAGCACGAGCGGCGCTTCGCCGGGTTCGACGACCGGATCGTATCGATGTACGCCCGTGGCATGACGGTGCGGGAGATTCAGGGCCATCTGGCCGAGATGTACAGCGTCGAGGTGTCGCCGGAGTTCATCAGCAAGGTCACCGACGAGGTGATGGCCGAAGTGACTGCGTGGCAGGTGCGACCGCTGGAGGCGATGTACCCGGTGGTGTTCTTTGACGCGCTGCGGGTCAAGATCCGCGAGGACGGCGTGGTGCGCAACAAGGCCGTGTACCTGGCGCTGGGCGTGCTGGCCGATGGCACCCGCGACATCCTCGGGCTGTGGATCGAGAACACCGAGGGCGCGAAGTTCTGGATGCGGGTGTTCAACGACCTGAAGACCCGCGGCGTCGCCGACATCCTGATCGGCGTGGCCGATGGCTTGAAGGGCTTCCCCGAGGCGCTGGAGGCGGTGTTCCCGGCGACCACACTGCAGACCTGCATCGTGCACCTGATCCGCAACAGCCTGGACTATGCGAGTTGGAAGAACTGTAATGACCCAGTGATTTCCTGCTCAGGTATAACCTTACGAGGAATTACCCATGAGCATGACGATGGAAGAAGACATCAAGCGTTGGACGGCCCGCCGGAAATCGGCTCTGATCCTGGAAATCATCCGGGGCAAGACCACGGTTGCCGAGGCGGCCCGGCAGTTCGATCTGTCGCCTGCGGAGATCGAAGCGTGGATTGATCAAGGCAAGGCCGGCATGGAGAACGCCCTGCGGGCCAAGCCGGAAGATGTCCGCGAGCAGTACGAGAAGCAGCTCAAGGATCTTCAGGAAGCCTACGGCGAGGCCATGCTGGAGTTACGCGCCCGAAAAAAGCTGCAGTCCCTGTTGGGCAAGGACGAGACATGATCGAGTCCGTCCGGCAGGGACTGAAAGCGGATGGCTTCGAGGTATCGGTGAGCCAGCTGTGCCGCTG